>ERZ1034976.19-NODE-19-length-156540-cov-37.237659_pt1 | contig 156540 bp, 190 predicted proteins | sample MGYA00520623_ERZ1034976 | MGnify/ENA primary metagenome ERZ1034976 (study PRJEB33766, sample SAMN09781774) | gut metagenome | biome: gut microbiome | host: Homo sapiens | place: Madagascar | study: EMG produced TPA metagenomics assembly of the PRJNA485056 data... | reverse complement strand
GCTCTATTCTTTATCGAATGATTATTTAGTATTATTTTTTATCCAGTTAATAACTATGTATTTTTATTATAACAAAGCATCTTCCCATAAAATGCTTAATCATTATAATTTCCCAGATATCTATCAACCGAAAAATAACTGCTGTTACTACAAATGCTCTCCCGTGTATTCATACAAACATCTACTATCCAAATATATATATATTTGGATTTCTAAAACACCAAATAAAAACCGCAGTCCATAAAAATGGACTGCGGTTTTATTTACTATCTTTTTATTCCCATTCAATCGTTGCAGGCGGTTTAGATGTAATATCGTAAACAATGCGGTTAACGCCTTGCACTTCATTGACAATACGTCTGGAAACAATATCCAGAACACTGAAAGGAATATGCGCCCAATCAGAGGTCATACCATCGTTGCTGGTTACAGCACGCAGTGCAACGGTATGCGAATATGTCCGTCCATCCCCCATAACGCCTACAGAACGGATATTGGGCAGACACGCAAAATACTGCCATATTTTGCGCTCTAAACCAGCTTTAGCAATTTCTTCTCGAAAGATAGCATCAGCTTCACGAGTTATTTCTAATTTCTCCTGAGTAACTTCTCCTAGCACACGGATAGCTAAACCAGGTCCAGGAAATGGCTGACGCCAGACTAAGGCAGAAGGTATTCCCAATTCTTCTCCGACAGCACGAACTTCGTCTTTAAACAGTTCGCGCAGCGGTTCAATCAAAGCCAACCGCATATCCTCCGGCAAGCCGCCAACATTATGGTGGCTTTTGATTGTCGCTGAAGTACTGGTACCGCTTTCGACAACATCAGGATAAATAGTTCCCTGCACCAGAAAATCTACCTTGCCCAGTTTATTAGATTCTTCTTCAAAAACACGAATAAATTCTTCACCGATGATCTTACGCTTCGTTTCAGGATCAGACACACCTGCCAACCGGCCAAGAAAGCGCTCCGCTGCATTGACGCGGATCAGATTCATATCAAATTGTTCTTTAAAAACCGTTTCGACCTGATCGCCTTCATCTTTACGCAGCAGGCCGTGATCTACAAAAACACAGGTCAGCTGCTTACCCACTGCTTTATGTACTAATACTGCCGCAACGGAAGAATCAACACCGCCGGACAATGCACAGAGAACTTTTTTATCGCCAACGGCCTCTTTAATCTCGGCAATTTTACGCTGTGCAAAACTGCTCATAGTCCAGTCACCTTTAACTCCGCAGACGTCAAACAGGAAATTAGAAATCATCTTACGTCCAAATGGTGTATGCTCCACTTCAGGATGGAACTGCACTCCATATAATTTACGCAAATCATTAGCCATTCCGGCTACAGGGCATTCACTTGTATCAGCAGTTACTACAAATCCCTCCGGGACCTCTGACACATAATCAGTGTGGCTCATCCAGGAAATATTGTGCTCTTCGATATCCTTAAAAAGAATATTATTTTTATTGAGTTTTACAGCCGTTTTCCCGTACTCACGCACATCAGCGCTTTCAACTCTGCCTCCCAGCGTATGAGTCATCAGCTGATGTCCATAGCAAATACCAAGTACAGGTACGCCTAGTTCAAATACGCCAGGATCGATCTTAGGAGTATCATCACCATAAACACTATTAGGCCCGCCTGTAAAGATGATCCCTTTAGGGTTTTTAGCTTTGATCTGTTCTAAAGTGTAGGTATAGGGAACTATTTCACAGTAAACGCCGCATTCCCTTACACGCCTGGCGATCAATTGGTTATACTGACCGCCGAAATCGATAACTAAGATCATTTCATGGTTACCTGTTTGCATATTGCTGTAAGCCTCCTCAAAATAATTTAACTAATAATGTATAATATAATATCATACAATAATCACGCTGAAATTGCAATGCAAAAGGCCCCGTACAATAAGTACGGGGCCTTGGACTTTCAATGTACAGATGTAAATTTATTACATCATACCCGGCATTCCGCCACCCATCGGCATACCACCCATAGGAGCAGCGCCTTCTTTTGCAGGCTTATCAGCAACAACAGATTCAGTAGTCAAAACCATAGCTGCGATGCTGGCTGCATTTTGCAGAGCACTGCGGGTAACCTTAGTAGGATCAACGATACCAGCTTCGATCATATCAACGTATTCCTCGGTCAAAGCGTTAAAACCAAAACCTCTGCGGGAACGTTTAATCGTATCAACGATAACTGCGCCTTCCAATCCGGCATTATAAGCTATTTGACGTACCGGTTCTTCAATAGCGCGTTTAACGATTTCTACGCCGGTTTTTTCATCGCCTGTTACTTTGATTTTGCTTAAAGCAGTTTGCACCTGCAGCAGAGCAGTACCGCCGCCTGCAACAATACCCTCAGCAACTGCTGCACGAGTAGCGTTCAAAGCATCTTCAATACGCAGTTTTTTATCTTTAAGCTCAACTTCAGTAGCAGCACCAACTTTAATAACAGCTACGCCGCCTGCAAGTTTAGCCAAACGCTCTTGTAATTTTTCTTTGTCAAATTCAGAAGTAGTTTCAGGGATCTGAGCACGGATTTGAGCAACGCGTGCTGCAATTTCTTCTTTGTTACCGCCGCCATCAACGATAGTAGTCAATTCCTTGGTTACGCGGACCTGGCTGGCGCTGCCCAAATCTTCCATGCTGGCGCTGTCAAGCTTACGTCCAACTTCTTCGCTGATAACTGTTGCTCCGGTAAGAATAGCAATGTCCTGCAGCATAGCTTTACGGCGATCACCGAAACCAGGAGCTTTAACAGCTACAGCCTTGAAGGTACCGCGAAGTTTATTCACAACCAAAGTGGCCAAAGCTTCGCCTTCAATATCTTCAGCGATAATAAGTAATTCCCGGCCGCCTTGGACGACTTTTTCAAGTACAGGCATAATATCCTGAATCATAGTAATTTTACGGTCTGTAATGAGTACGAGCGGGTTGTTAAGAACTGCTTCCATTTTATCAGGATCTGTTGCCATATAAGGAGAAATATAACCGCGGTCAAATTGCATACCTTCAACAGTCTCCAGGCAGGTTTCCATAGTTTTGGATTCTTCAACAGTAATAACACCGTCGTCGCCGACCTTTTCCATAGCGTCAGCAATCAGACCGCCGATTTCTTCATCAGCTGCGGAAATAGATGCAACCTGAGCTTTAGCTTCTTTAGTCTCAACCTTTTTAGAAACAGCCTGCAGTTCTTCTACCAAAACGTCAACAGCTTTTTGAATACCTTTTTTCAGCACCATTGGATTAGCGCCGGCAGCAACATTGCGCATGCCCTCACGAACCATAGCCTGTGCCAAAACAGTAGCAGTGGTAGTACCGTCACCGGCAACATCGTTAGTTTTTGTAGCAACTTCTTTTACAAGCTGCGCACCCATATTTTCAAACGGATCTTCAAGTTCAATATCACGGGCAATAGTTACGCCATCGTTAGTAATAGTTGGCGCGCCAAATTTCTTTTCAAGCACTACATTACGTCCTTTAGGACCAAGGGTTACCTTTACTGCATCTGCTAATGCATTGACACCGCGCTCTAAACTACGGCGAGCTTCTTCGTTAAATTTTATTTCCTTTGCCATTTCAAATACACTCCTTTATATTTCACTTTTTTAGTAAAAAATCATTACTTAGAGAACAGCAAGCACATCGCGTTCGCTGAGGATCAAATAATCTTTACCGTCATATTTAAATTCAGTTCCGGAATATTTTGCAAATACAACCTCATCGCCAGCTTTAACTTCAGGAGCGACACGAGTACCGTTATCCAGCACTTTACCTGCGCCTACGGCAACGACCTTACCAGTTTGCGGTTTCTCTTTAGAAGCCGTATCCGGCAAATAAATACCGCTGGAAGTTTTTTCCTCTTTTACTGTAAGTTCTACAACGATGTGATCTGCTAATGGTTTCAACATTTTCAAGTCCCCTTTCAGATGCCTATATAAATTTTTTATTGTTCTTTTGTTAGCACTCATTATTGTCGAGTGCTAATTACATTTATTATTATATCCGTTTCCTAAAAAAATGCAAGACAATTCCTGTAAAATTTTTTGACAAAAAAGTGAAAAATTCACGCAGCCTCTCAATTACTCCTGCGTGAATTTTTTATATTTATTTATTTTTTAATGCTGATGCAATTACCGCTTCAGCCAACTCCTTAATGGAAATACGCCTGTTCATACTGTACTGCTGCATTTTTCGATATGCTTCCTGTTCCGTAAATCCATGTGCTGACATTAAAATTCCTTTAGCCCGGTCAAGCAGTTTTCTTGTTTCCAAACTTTCTTTTAATAATCCCAGCTCAGCCCCCAGGGCTTTGATTTCTTCAAAACGGGAAATTGCTATCTCCATTGCCGGAAATAACTGTTCTTCACGAACCGGCTTCACTAAATATCCCAATACACCCGAACTTTTTGCCTGCGATACAATCTCCTGTTGACTGTAGGCTGTCAGCAAAAGTACTGGAGCCAGATGCTCGTCGGTAATGATTTTAGAAGCCGTAAGCCCATCCATTTGCGGCATTTTCACATCCATGATCACAAGGTCAGGCTGCAGAGCTCTCGTCATGGCAACTGCATCTTCACCGTTATTGGCTTCACCTGCAACTTCATGTCCTGCCTCTGTCAGCATTTCTCTGATATCAAGACGAATAAGCGCCTCATCATCAGCTAAAACAACTTTCAAAGTATTTTTCATTCTGACCCCTCCAACTCTGACGGTATGGTAACTACAGCACAAGTCCCCTGTTTCAGGGCTTCTATTGTAAAAGTACCGCGAAGATCTGCTTCCACCATAGTTTTTATTATTTTCAAGCCTAAACTGGTTTGCTCATCTAAAACAAAACCCGGCGGCAAACCATTACCGTCATCACAGATTTTTAAGCAATAACTTCCGGGGATTTTATAAAACTCAACATCAATCCGGCCGCAGCAGCGGCCTGCAAAAGCATGGTCCAGTGAATTTTGCAGAAGCTCGTTCAGAACCAAAGCAATGCTTGTTGCTTTATCGGAAGGCAGCAAAACATTATCCGCTTTAAAGCTTGTCTGCAATTTAAGATTAGGGTCTGCCATACTGGCAATAATGGCTTCATAAATTCCCTGCGCTGCCACAGCTACATCAATTTTTCCGCTATCCTGCTGTGAAAGAAATTCATGTACAACAGCGATACTGGTAACCCTGTTAATACAGTCACGCAATACCATTTTCGTTTCGTCTGTATGAGCCCTGCGTGCCTGCAGTCTCAGCAGGCTGGCGATAGTCTGCAAATTGTTTTTAACGCGATGATGTATTTCCCGAATAACTACAGATTTGATAAGCAGCTCTGTATCTTTCTTTTTCAGCTCTGTTATATCCTGTAGAATAACAATAGCGGCCGCTGTATCAGGCCTGTTCGTAACAGGTATCACCCTCATTGCAAGCAGCAGCCCCTGCATGTCTATTTCCTTTCCTTCAGCGACACCCGTCTTCAGTACCATACCAACCAAAGGCCAGTTGATCTGCAAACTGTTTGTCCTTCGTCCAACTAAATTAGATAAGCCCTGCACTTTAAAAAGATGTCTGGCCGTCCTGTTCGCGGCTATAATGACCTTGTCCTTATCAACGATCATCAACCCGTCGCCAGGCAGCAATCTGCCGTAATAATTACTGCTTAAAATCTGTCGGCCGGTATTTTTTAAAAACTCCACTGCCGTCATAATGAAAAGTTCTTCCGGTTCATTGGTATCAAAAGCAACTACGGCAAAACATTTTCCTTTACTATCTTGAATAGGATAAACACGCAAATCGACGAAAAACCCCAGCGACAGCTCACGTTTCCCTGACAAAGGCACACCTCGCTGCAGTGCCCGCTGCACTAAAGGCTCCTCATTACCGCGCAGTTCACGACCTGTTTCATCAGGCAGTTCACCCAAAAATTGCGTTCTTGGCAGTTCCTGATGATAAATATACAGAAATTTGGGGTTATCATCCCAAACATACATCGTTATGCATGCATGAGCAACATCGGCAGCAAAAGCTGCGCCGACTTTCATAGAGGATAAAATATTTTTTTGTTCTACAGTCAAATTCTTGGGCATATCATTCATTCCCCTGTTTCTTATTACCTTGTTTATCCCCATCAATCCACAGTTTTTTCCACATTATCCACAGACTTATGCACAACAAGAACTGTTTTTTAGCTATATTTCAGCATTTTATCCACAAAATCCACAAGTTCTTTTACTTCAGTGGACACTGTTCAACCTAATTTTAACGATGGAACAGCGTTCAAATCCAGAGGACTATACTCACCGTTCTGATACATAAAATAACCACGGCAAGCTATCATTACAGCATTATCAGTGCATAAAATCGGAGTTGGATGTACCAAACTTGCTCCAATCCCGCCTACAGCACCAGCTAACGCTGTTTGTAAATGTTTATTAGCCGAAACACCACCGGCCAGAACTATTTTTTTCAAACCGGTTTCCTGCAGCGCATGCACACTTTTCTGCACCAGCACATCTACAATCGCTTCCTGAAATGAAGCGGCCACATCGGCTTTATTTACTTCACGGCCTGCCTGCTGTTCGTTATGCAGATAATTGATTACAGCTGACTTTAAGCCGCTGAAACTAAACTGATAATCTTCCTTCAAAAGTGCCCGCGGAAAATCGATCGCCTGCGGATCCCCCGCTGCCGCCAATTTTTCTATTTCCGGTCCTCCTGGATATTGCAGACCCATCACACGTGCAATTTTATCAAAAGCTTCACCTGCAGCATCGTCACGAGTTTGTCCCAGTAATTCAAAGCTGTTATAATCAGTTACCTTTAGCAGCGCCGTATGCCCGCCGCTTACTACTAAAGCCATAAAAGGAGGTTCCAGATCTTTATCATTCAAAAAATTGGCAAAAACATGTCCCTCCAAATGATTGACACCAATCAGCGGCTTGTCATTAGCCCAAGCCAGCGCTTTGGCAGCCGATACACCAACTAGAAGCGCCCCTACAAGCCCTGGTCCATAAGTTACTGCGACAGCGTCTATTTCTTCCAGCTTCACATTAGCCTGACGCAGTGCTTCGTCAATAACCGGCAAAATATTTTCAATATGTTTACGCGAAGCTATCTCCGGTACAACACCGCCAAATTTTCGATGGATAACAATCTGTGAGGAAATAATATTTGAAAGCACTTCACGTCCATTTTTGACTACGGCAGCCGCAGTTTCATCACAACTGCTTTCAATGCCCAAAATATACACGTCTTTAGACATCAGGCTTACCCTCCTTATATAACCACATGATTATTGCATTTTCATGATTATCTTCATAATAATTTGGTCTTATCCCCTCGCTGGCAAAACCGCAGGTCAAATAAACCTTTTGCGCTGCAATATTGCTCTCACGCACTTCCAAAGTCACCGCCACAGCGCCAAGTTCCCATGCCTTATTGATCAGGGCTGCTGTCAAACGTGTTCCCAAGCCGTGTTCACGTTCTTCAGCAGCAACCGCGACTCTGGTTATCTGCGCTTCCCCTGCCACCAGCCAAAACCCGGCATAACCAAGAATACGCCCAGCATCTTCTAAAACAAGATATGTTGTTAAGCTGTTATTCAACTCATCCAGCCACATACTTGGGCTCCAGACATCAAAAAAAGACTTTTCATCTATGCTGCTGACAGCAGTCAAATCTGCCGCTGTCAAAGTCCTTATCATTATTCCTGCTGGCGTTTTTCCCATAATTCTTCAGCCTCTGATCTTCTAATATAATAAGGTTCTAAACCAAAAATATCACCGGTATTATCAGGATCATACTCGGCTCCCGCCAAAAGCGCTACCGAGGCAGCCTGCGGCCAACATAAATGTGCTGGAGCCTTTCGGCACCATGAAGGCAAATCGGCAAGGTCAATTTTCTGGCATTCTCCCAATAATAAAGCAGGCATACCCAAAACAGCTATATTTTCCAAAAGCTGCTTGCGATCTACAACTTTGATCTCCTGATGCTCTATGAGTGTCCCCTGCTGCCATTCATAAATCGCCTGATAAAAATTGCCTTTTTGTGCGTCTAAAACAGGTGATAATACATAACCGTCTATCGGCAGATTATAGGCAAGCGCTTTCAGCGTATTAACCCCGCAGATAGGTTTATGCCAGCTATAAGCCATTGCTTCTGCCGATGCCAGGCCAATCCTCAAACCGGTAAAAGACCCCGGCCCCATACTGACTGCTAAAAGATCGATCTCATTTTTAGTGATCTTAGTCCGTGTTAAAAGCTGCTCAAGCTGCGGCATAAGCCCCTCAGAGTGAGTCATGCCCATATTAATCCTATATTCTGCCAAAATTTGTCCATCACGACACAAACCCACGGCACAGACTTTAGTTGCCGTATCAATGGCTAAAGTCAGCATTTTTTTCCACTTCCTCACATAATTCCAGATACCTTTCACCATTAGGGAGCAATTGTATCAAACGGCCTTCCGGAACAATTTTTATGTAGATATCAAGACTTTCTTCAGGCATTTCCTCTAAAAAATTATCCGCCCATTCGATAAGAGTCAGCCCTTCGCCGCCAACATATTCCCCATAGCCGATATTTTCCAATTCTTCAACAGTATTCAGCCTGTATAAATCAAAATGCCTGATCTCCATTTTACCATGATACACATTCATAATCGAAAACGTTGGACTGTTTATTTCACTGGCATCAACCCCCTGTGCCATAGCTATTTCACGACACAACAAAGTTTTACCGGCACCTAACTCACCACAAAGACAAAAAACATCCCCGTTTTTAGCAAGCCTTCCCAAAAGTTTTCCTAACGCTTCCATCGTTTCAATATTACCACAAAAATACTCCATCAACAGCACTCCCATTTCAAAAAAGCAGTACCGACTTTTGCCGATACTGCTCCCGTTTATTTTTTCAATAAAGTAGTATTACGTTCCAAAGGATCTAAAATATCAGTATGTCCTTTCAAGGACGCAATTTTTTTACCATCAACTAAAATCTGTACTTTTTTTATCTCCGGAAACTCTGTCAGAGTGTTGACAATAGCAGTTGTCAGCATCAGTTCAGTATAGGATCCCTGCGGTACATTGGTTATTTCCTTGGAAAAATCAACATAAGCAGTCCCATCTTCTATCTTCATTGTTCTGATTTTTGTCCCTTTAGGAAACAGACTGACCATTTTCGCAGCATCCTGCGGACTGCTGTTTACCAAAATATCCAACGCAATCTCCGGAGCAGTCATCGCGCCGGCTTTGCGGGTTACCTTTTCCGGCAACAGATATTCCTCTCCGTTGACAGGTGCACGATACACCGTTACCGTAATTTCTTGATTCTTATTATTCTGCGTTTGTTTAGTTTCAGGCTGCGGGATAACCGTAGCAGTTTGATCATCACTGCAGCCTGCAACTAACACGCAGAGCATCAAAGTGCAGATTACTGCAAATTTCTTTAACATATTGGCCTCCCACATCATTTAAAATAGTCCTCGATACCATCAGCAATCGCCTTAGCCAGCTTACTTTGAAACCAGTTGCTGTTCAGCAGTTTTTCTTCTTTGGCATTAGTTATAAATGCCATTTCGATTAATGCCGACGGCATACTGCTGCGTTTATTGACGTAGAAATTTGCCTGACGTATACCTAAATCATCCAAACCAAAATTATTAGTCATCCGTTTTTGAATGGCCGCAGCTACACGTGCATCATGACTTGTTTTCGGATAATAATAGGACGAGAAGCCGCCTACGTTTTTATTGACAGAAGCATTGATATGCAGACTGATAAAGAGATCAGCAGCACTGTTTTCAGCTACATCGACACGCGCCTGAAGCTCCTGCGCGTCCGTAGCATTTACGCCATAAACGTCAACATCTTTAACACGTGTCATTGTAACTTTAGCGCCTTTTTTCTTCAGCAGTTCTTCAACTTTCTGCGTTATTTTTAAAGTAATATCTTTTTCTTTAGTGCCTTTTGCCCCAACTGCTCCCGGATCACTGCCTCCATGTCCTGCGTCCAGCGTAATTCGTTTATCCTTCAGCCCGCCGCTGGTACGATAGGCAGTTTTACTAACAGCAGGTGTCGGTGTTTTATCTGTAGTAGTTTTACCGCCTGCAGGTGTTGTTTTGGCAGGTTCAGATGCCTGACGTTTATTAGCCATAACATCAATAACGATTCTGTCCGGTCTTTTGGTAACAGGATCTTTTTTTAAGGTAAACCCCTTATAATCTTTACTGCCAATGGCCTTTTGCAGAGGCACCTTCAGCACGGTTTTACCTTCCGACGTATCTAAACGCATTTCATTGGCAATATCGCTCTTTATCTTATGAGCACGGCCAACTTTGCTATTTAAATCTGCATCCATAGTTATCAGCATCGTATTGCCGTCAAAAGTTATTTTATAACCTGTCGGTTTATCACAGTCCACCACAAAACGCAGCACATTGGTTTTATCAACTCCCCAACGAACATCTGTTATTTCTGAGGCAAAAGCCGTTAAACTAAACATCAAACAGCTTACAAGTGCAAAAACAAAAACTAATTTCTTCTGCAAACGGCATCTCCCTTTCTTTCATCTCTAATACTTAATTTTATCATTTAAGCGTAAGTATTGTAAACATACCCTAACTTTTATCTGCAAAATTTAAGTGAAATCTTTTATTCTCCCTGCTCAATAATTCTGCGGGCCTGTGGCAAGTACTGGCTGATTTCTCCTGCTGCCATACCAATAATCCCTTTACTGGCCAAATCGCCAGCCAGCCCGTGCATATATACACCAGCTAACGCCGCTTCCTGTACAGAAATCCCCTGCGCAGCCAACCCGGCAATAATTCCTGTGAGCACATCACCGCTGCCGCCTGTAGCCATAGCACTGTTGCCGGTAGTATTGATATAAACATTGCCGTCAGGACAGCCTATAATAGTAGGCGCGCCTTTCAAAACGAGGACAGCATCCCACTCAGCAGCATATTTGCCTGCCAATTCCAGGCGTCTTGCGTCAACTTCAGCCGCTTCCAAATCCAACAGCCTTCCCAACTCTCCCGGATGCGGCGTTAAAACTTTCGGAGCCCTCATGGTATTTAAAATACCAACATGTCCCTGCAATGCAGTCAACGCATCGGCATCAATAATCACCGGCACTTCCACCGACTGCAGAATTTCCCGAATAACTTCCACCGTACTTCCAGACGTACCAAGACCAGGACCTATAGCCAAAACATCAGCTCTGCCGGCTTTGTCCAGCACTGCACCAGTGGCTCCTCCACCTAAAGCTCCCGGCATCCGCTCGATCAAACCTTCGACCATAATTTCTGTCAGTTTCACCGCTAATACTTCACGACTGCAAAGCGGCGTCAGCAAACTTACCAGACCAGCACCTGCCTTAACAGCCGCTTCCGCGCATAACGCAGCCGCACCTGTAAAACCCGGTGATCCAGCGGTGATAACTACCCTTCCCGCTTCACCCTTATGGCAGTTTCCATTTCTCTGCGGCAGTAAATCACAAGCAATATTCTCAGTTAACAAAAACTTTTTACTATCCATACGTTCTAAAAGTATTTTAGGCATACCAATATCGGCAACTATAATTTCTCCGCTTAATTCAGCTGCCGGATACAAAAACAAACCTGGTTTGGCAAGTGCCATAGTAACTGTAATATCTGCCTGCACAGCATTTTTATCTGCACTGCCTGTATCAGCACTGACACCGCTTGGTACATCAATGGACACAACCGGCACAGCAATACTGTTCATCAAACCACAGACACGTTGCTGTACCCCCTCTAAAACGCCATTAAACCCTGTTCCTAAAACAGCATCTATCACCAAATCAGCCTGGCGACAACTAACTTCCGCTACATCCCAGCTGCCTCTGTCTTCCTTAAGTGCAAATAGTTCAATACCACACTTCCGGCAAATACGCAGCTGCGCCGCAGTATCTCCTGTAAGTTCCTGCCACGGTGATACAAGAAAAACCTTTACCCGCGCTCCCTGATTGGACAGCCACCGTGCAGCAGCAAAACCATCACCGCCATTATTGCCCTTACCTGTAAAAACAACAATATTTTTCCCAAAACAATCTTCTAAAAAATCCGCAGCTGTTTCCGCTACAGCTTTACCAGCATTTTCCATCAGCACCATTGTCGGCAAGCCGATCTGTTCTGCAGACTGCTGATCTAAACTCTGCATTTCCTTAGCAAAAACCAGTTTCATCCTTATCCCTCCAATACAACCTGGGCCATAGCAAGTTCTTTAGTATGGCTCAACGAAAGATATATTTCTTTGACACCGCGTTCTTCAGCCAGAGTAGCAAAATAACCGCTCAAGCGCAAACTCGGCTTTCCCATACAGTCATTATAAACTTCAATATCTATAAGCTTGCCGCCCCTCAAGCCTGTTCCCAAAGCTTTCAGCAAAGCTTCTTTAGCCGCAAATCTTGCCGCGTAACTTGCAAATTTCTGCATGCCACGGGCTTCACAATATTCTTGTTCAGCAGGAGAAAAAACTCTTGCCGCAAACTTTTCTATTGTCAGAGCTTTTTTCACTCTATAAATTTCTGTTAGATCACAACCGATTCCAACAATCACCAGCTACGCCCCCTCATAACCTTTTCCAATAAATACTGCTTGGCAAACAGCATAATATGTTTATATTATACATCCAGGTTACGTTTTCCTGCTATTTTATTTAATAAAATAGCTCAGCACCCCTAACCGGTACTGAGCTAAATCCTTTATTATACTGTAATCAAACCTTTTTCTTCTAAAAACTCTGCTAAAAATTTACCAATACGATTTGTAAGTTTCAAACAGTTTTTCAGATGGTCACGAGTATTGAATTCGTACGGCATCAGATCTTTACACATTGTTGATCCAAATTCTTTTTCAAAACGATCGTGAAATTCTTTGGTAACAGGATAAATTTCTTTCAATGGTTTTTCTTCAGGAGTATTCCGTCCGATCAATGTACTGATAACCATTGTGCAACCGACTAAAGCGCCGCAAATATTCCGGGCATGGCCAATACCGCCGCCAAATCCTGAGGCCAGGCGAAAAGCGTTATCATCAATATTTACGCCAGCATATTTGCGAAAAGCTTCAACTATCGCTTCGCTGCAATTATAACCACTCTTAAAAGCATTACCGACTTCCATGCCCATTTTTTCACTGAATTCACTCATTTCTCGTCCCTCCTTTAATATCACTTATATGACTTAATTCTATCAGTTCTATAAAAAGTCCTGCTATATAAAGCTACGTCTACTATATTATTTAAAAATAAAAACAGGACGGCAAAATCCGTCCTGTTTTTATTACAAACTTCTATTCAACTTTTGTAAGCCATAAGCCGTGTAGATTGCAGTATTCATAAACACCTACTACCTTGTCGCCGCCAGCCAATGCAAACTCAGCTTCCGGTTTAGAACCAACAGCCAGTTTCTTCCGTTGGCCGCCCTGTTCTGTCTCCAGATAGATCCAGGCAATATGATGTTCCTCTGTCATAGGATGCTCAACACTGCCAACTTTTACTTTTACAATATTACCTTCAACAGTAACTACCGGCAGATGTTTTTCCTGCGAAGCCTCCACTGTATTAGGTTTCAGTTCTGTCATAGGATCGCCGCAGCAAACGACATTTACGCCGCTGCTTTTGATCATACCAATCATATTACCACAATGTTTACAGATGTAGAACTTCTTTTCGCCCATTTGTACTCACTCCTTAATAAAATTTTATCACTTAATTATAAATGCGGCTTCAGCCGCGCTTAACCTAAAGCTACGTCTAAAATCATCATAATCGCAAAACCAATAATAAACCCAATCGTCGAAAGGTCCGCACTTTCATGTTCTCCACCACTTTGAGACTCCGGTATCAACTCTTCGACAACGACATACAGCATAGCGCCGGCAGCAAAGGCTAAGGCATACGGCAAAATAGCCTCCATGGAAGTAACCATCGCCGCACCAATAACACCAGCTATCGGTTCTACCAGCCCGGAAGCCTGGCCATACATAAAACTTTTCATCCGCGAAACACCTTCGCGCCGAAGCGGGATAGAAACTGCAGCACCTTCTGGGAAATTTTGAATACCAATTCCCAAAGCAACAGCTACAGCTGCCAGCAATCCTGTTTCGCTCATACTATTCGCCGCTGCTCCAAAAGCAACACCAACCGCCAAACCTTCAGGTATATTATGCAGCGTAATTGAGAATACAAGTAAAATGCTACGACGCCAATTAGTTGGAATCCCCTCTACTTCCCCTTCTTTTGCAAAGAAATGCGCATGCGGCAGTATTCTATCCGCCAGCCACAAAAAAGCAGCACCACTCAAAAAACCAATAGCAGCAACAAGCCAGGCAGGCAAACTGCTTTTTTCCGCCATTTCTATGGCAGGAGCCAAAAGCGACCAAAAAGAAGCGGCAACCATAATACCTGCAGCAAAGCCCAGCATCATATTTAAAACCCTTTTGTTAATCTCTTTAAAGAAAAATACCATCGCCGCACCAAGTGCAGTCATGAACCAGGTAAAACCTGTTGCTATCAGAGCTAACAAAATCGGATCGTTGATCTTCATCAATGATTCCATTTAAACAACTCCTTACCTTTATCCTTATTATAAGCTACTTGTGATACGCTTTCAAGTAAGCTCTTTATTATATAAATTTTGTATTCGTTTATGACGTTTATTAAACATCCACTTACAATAAAATGCAGATAACCGGAATCCCCGAAAGGACCCGGTTATCTGCATTTGGAGAAATGGAATATTAAAGGACATAACCACAGTCTGCTCTTACCGTAGTTATGACGGAGAAGTAAAGTTATGCTTTAGCTAAAGCCGCACCTAACTCGCGGCAGCTTTCAGCCATCGCTTCATCTGGGGCACCCAATACCAAAAGCCCCGGGGCAATCAATTCGGCACCAGCTGCTTTTATACGCTGTTCCCAATCACTCATATAACTTCCGCCCCAGCCATAAGAACCAAAAATCACAACCTTTTTCCCCTGCAAAAACGGTTCTAATGCAGTAAAGAACGGTTCAAACTCATATTCTTCCAGAACTTCAGCACCCATAGCACTGCATCCCAGTGCCAATGCTGAATATTCAGCCGCCTGTTCAGGAGTGATATCGCTAACGCTTTTGAGCTCTGCAGCAGTTCCAATACCTTCGGCCACAGCCTCGGCCATCAGTTTCGTATTACCGGTACCAGACCAATAAATAACAGGAATCTTTTCCATAATAAAACCTCCTTAAAAAGAAGCCGCTGCCAGATGTAAAGGTACGCCTTCAGCTACAGCCTTCAACAACCTGTCCCGGCATTTATTATATGCGTCAAACAAACGCTTGGCATACTCGACATCATCATATACTTTCCAATAACCGCTGCATTTGCAATTCTTGCCTTTATTTTTAATAAAGCCTTGGATATCCGCTAATGGATAACCTAAAAATATACCAATTTCATGCGGAAAATCCTGGCTGCAGGATATCTTTGCCCCTAACTGTCGGAGCAATGAATGCACCGAACCAGACTTATAACCAAGTTCTTGTAAATAACAGCTTATCGCTTGCTTCTGCAGCAAATCTTCAAGCTGCTGCGGCTGGTAAACCAAAATCAAAGTTCGTGCCGCACAATGACATAAAACTTCAAAAGCAATCCCCTTATCGGCAAACTGTTCCGTATAATCAGCCAAAAGCGGCGCGACTACAGGCATAGATGCAGTAGGGCAGCTGACAAGATTGGCCGGTTTGATTCCAGTCAACGCCGGTGCGCAATGGAAAGCCAGCAATTCATCAAAACTTTTAAAGCCATGTAATTCAAACTGCATGATAACTCCTTTGGAAAAAGTTAGTTTAGCTAACCAAACGTAGCTACCGGCAAGGCTCCGGTTATTATTCATAAGTGATAAAAGAAAGAAGGGTCGAAATCACACCGTCTGGTTAGCCCCGTCTAACTTGATTTTGAGTATAACACAAAAATTCCAAGTTAGCAATACCTAACTTGGAATTTTTATATATTTTTTTCTTTTTATTCCGCAGCTTCTGAAAATTTATTTACGTCGTTGAAACAATTTAAAAAGGTCGGTTTTCTCTTCAGACATCAAATTATAATCAGGCACTGCCGCCAACGCTTTATCCCTTGCTGCCTCCAAATCATGAAAAACGTCCCATTTTGCTGCATTAAGCGCTTTAATATTACTGATGCGCAGTAAATACGCAGGATGAAAAGTCGCTATACAATCAAAACCATGTTTTGTTTTAAACCATTTACCACGGTCTCTGGTGATGCGCATATCCTGATTGCCAAGATAATGTAAAGCAACACTGCCCAAAGCAACCACAACTTTAGGCTGTAATATCGCCAACTCCTTGTCAAGCCAACGCTGTGCACAGAAATCTGCTTCTGCAATATTCGGCGTGCGGTTACCCTTAGGACGGCATTTGATAACATTGGTCGTTAAAATACGGTCACGCGTCATCTTGGCAGCCCACAAAGCCTTATCCAACAACTGTCCAGACGGACCAATCAAGGGGCAGCCGTAGTCATCCTCCACGCCGCCAGGTCCTTCGCCCACAAAAACAATCGGACTGTCATAATTACCAAACCAGCCTACAGGAGCCTGTGCTGCTTCCCGCAGAGGGCATTCTCTGCAAGCCGCTAATTCCTGGGCTAAACTTTCCAGCTTTTCTTGTTTCATACTTTTCTCACACCTATTTATAAAATTTTGATCATAGCCGGCGAGGCGAAGCGTGCTGATCTAACCTGACAAATGTCAGATGCTTTTTTAGCTCCTCACGGCTTTGCTCTAAAACAAAAGTTGTTGCCTGAATATTCCCGGAAACCGGTGAAACAAAACGTGCAAAACTATTCATCGTTATCAGTCTGCCATCAACTGTGAATACGCTTTGATTCATATTGATATACCATTTTTCCCTGTCATTGAGCACCCGTCCATCAATCTCAGCGATCAAAATATAATCTGCGCCCAGCTCCCGCGCTTTCTGATAAAATTTTTCCATTGCATAGACGCTGTCGTCATAAAGTTTTGTTTCCGTATCTACGATCACATACCGCGGCAGCATCATTTGATACTCGTTCATAATAAACCTTTTAATATCAGGCACATAGTCCCTTTTATCTACCTCAAGACTGCTGCCGATCCAAACAGCTACTAACGGTTCCGTTCCTTCAAGTTTTTGCATGGGTAGTTTTTCACGTACACCGGCAGCCTCTGCTTTGTCCAAAGCTGCATAATATTCTCGCATGCTGTAATCAAAATACATTCCCATATCATGCTGAAAATCACTCAGCTTACGGGAAAGATTGTATTTATGATGCTTTCCAAACTGCTTGTAGCCTCCAAAAAATGTCTGCAGGCTGCCCGGCACAGGATCAGCATTATTAGTTATTCTGCGCAGATCTATCTTATCACCGTAGACTTCGGCAAAAGCAGCGTTGCCTATGGCAGGCGCGCCAAAAGTTATAACCGGCACACGATCTTTATCTATCCCCATACTTACAAGGCGTTCTGCCAGCAATGTAGCGACAGCTCCCCCCAGGCTATGCCCGGTAAGCAATACACGTGTATCTGTATTAGCCAAAATCTCATTAAACAAAACCTCATCAATACCGTCATCATTAGTATCGACCATTGTTTCTAAAACAGTATTGACGTAATCATTAAAGCCTTTATGTACCATTGGTACAGTTTTATCCTTTTCAGAATGTCCTGCATATTCAATAAATTCCTCAAGGCTGCGGCCGCCGTACGGCACCTTATCGGTGTTCAGGTTGACAGTCCAGTCACTCTTGCTGGCACTGCCGCGAAAAGCAACTATATAAACATCCCTGCCGCGTCGGGTTTTATTTTTTGCCACAATAAAATTGGCTTCCAATTTTCCTTTTTTTACTTTATGCGGTACTATCTTCCAGCCATAATCGCGCAAATAACCAAATTCCGGAGCATTTTCCGGGGAATATGCTCCTATACAGGCTGCTGCTGCAACTGTAGTCCAATGTGCATCACGATACGCCGCATCAATCATTTTCTTTTCCGCAGGCGTATACTCATGCGCCCAGCTTGTTCTAATCGGCACAAACACAACCAGCGCCAGCAGAACGCAAGTTAAAACCTTTATTATTGAGCGCATACTGCACCTCCGCTCCTAAAATTAATTAACATCATTTACAATAATTATAAATGAATGCTGCGAAAAACACAAAAAGAAAAACGCATTTCTCAATTGAAATGCGTTTAATACGACTTCTTTTGATTATCTTACCTAAACCTTTTCTAATTTCGCCCTGAAAGAAATACTGCGCGGCGTATCAATATTGTCAAATTTCACAAGATGCGCGGCCTTAATCAAATCTACATCAACAACAGTACCAGAACCGAAAATACTATGCTTTACACGCTGCCCGACAGCCAGTGACAACTGATTTTCTTCATCAGCAAGATAACGCTCGTTGATAACAAGATAATCTTTTGTTTCTCTTATCAAACCTTCCTGCGGCTTTTGTGTATAATCAAGCAATGCCGACTCTATATCCAGCAGAAAACGCGACGGATAGCGCGGAGAGCCATCAAAATTTCTACCTTCAGCTTCAGAAAGATACAGCCCTTTCTGTGCACGGGTCATTGCAACAAAAGCGAGTCTGCGCTCTTCCTCCATCTTTTGTATAGTATCTGTTTTCTTAGACGGGAAAACACCCTCATTCATCGCACATAAAAATACATAGGGAAATTCCAGACCTTTGGCCGAATGTACCGTCATTAATTTTACTTTATCACTATTATCAGCCGCATCGTTGTTAGTAAACAAAGCAACATGTGACAAGTAATGTTCTAAAGTACTTTCTTCCCCGCAGGAAGTTTCATATTCATAAACCGACTGTTTAAGTTCCGCCAGATTATCCAGACGTTCCTGACTTCCTTCTGTCCGCAGCATTTTTTCATAACCACTCTCATTTAAAATTGCAGCCAGCAATTCCGAAATTTGTCTTTCTGCATAATTAGCGGCAAAATTTTCGATCAATGCTACAAACTGTGCGGCTTTTGTCCCTTTAAAAATTTCATTATCCAAATTTGTCTCTAAAGAAATATACAGAGAGCATTGATGCTTAACTGCATATTCCTGCAAAAATTTTATGCGCCGCTCCCCAAGATTTCTTTTAGGAACATTAACTACTCTTAAAAACGCCAGATCATCTTTATATGCAATCAACCGTAAATATGCCAAAGCGTCCTTTATTTCCATTCTGTTGAAAAACTGCACCCCGCTGTAAATAGCGTAAGGTATTTTTTCACGTAAAAAAACTTCCTCTACGATTCTGGTAATATAATGCGCACGATATAAAACAGTGATTTCCCTGTAAGAAGTCCCCTCGCCATGCAATGCCTGGATCTGCTCTGCTATCCACATCGCTTCACGCTCAGAAGTATCTGCATGATGGCATATAACCTTCCTTCCGTCTGCAATAGTTGGCATAAGATTTTTCTTGATCCTAAACTTATTTTTATCAATCAAATCATTAACGACCGAAACTATCTGCGGTGTAGAGCGATAATTCTGCATCATCATTATAGTTTTTACACTTGGAAAAATCTTATCAAAATCCAGTAAATAGCGCACATTAGCACCGCGCCAGGTATAAATCGTCTGGTCTGGATCCCCGACGATAAACAGATTTTTATGGTAACCACACAATACTGACATCAATTTGTACTGCAGTTCATCAATATCCTGAAATTCGTCAATCATGATATATTCCAAACGTTGCTGCCATTTTATTTTAACAGCTTCATTTTGTTCGAAAATATATAAGGTAAATTTAATTAAATCATTATAATCTAGTCCGAAGCATTTTTTCTCCTGATATAAATAACCATAAAAAATTATATCAGACGGCTCTGTTGCAGTAAGATATTTCTGTCTCAATGTATCTAATGACATATTGAGCATATCCAGATAATATTCCGGTTCTTTAATTAGTTTTCTGATTTCAATCATATCCCGTGCTTTACTGAAAGTCATATTTCTAAGCGTCAATCCACGTTCCTCGTAAATAATTTTCAGCATCGAATCGATATCAGAATTGTCTAAAACAAGAAAGCTTTTTGGATATTGCAGAGCATGGCTGTCCTCCTGTAAAACAGATACGCAGAAACTATGGAAAGTACTGATATAACCAGTATCATTATCACCAGTCAGGTTATGGATTCGCTGACGCATTTCATTCGCCGATTTATTAGTAAAAGTTACACATAGAATATTCCCCGGCAAAATTCCGATTTCATTGACCAGATAGGCAAAACGCCGAGCCAGAGCCCTTGTTTTACCTGACCCTGCTCCAGCTATAACACGTATAAATCCTTCCGTAGAAGTAACAGCTTCAAGCTGAGACGCATTAAGTCCCTGCAGTATATTTTCCAATGCTTTACACTTCCTTTCCTAAAAATAATTTCACGTTTCTTGTTAACTCTCATTATAGCAATAAAGTTCATAACACTACAACACAACTGCTGCGTAATTAAAATTTTACGCCTGTCATTAAACTCAAAATTTTATAAAAAGGAAAAAAGGCGCTACCTTAAAGGTAGCGCCTTACTTTTCTGTTCATATGCTGCTATATATTAAAAAAAATTTTAATCTATATCAATTACAGACGAACAACGTTGGCAGCTTGTTCACCGCGGTTGCCTTGAACAACGTCAAATTCAACTGCTTGACCTTCTTCAAGAGTTTTGAAACCTTCGGATTGAATAGCGGAGAAATGTACGAATACGTCGCCACCATCTTCGCGTTCGATGAAACCATAACCTTTTTCTGCGTTAAACCATTTTACTTTGCCAGTCATTTTCTGGGCCTCCTAAAAATTACTTTAATGAGGAGCTAGAACATCTCACTCACCAGCCCATTATAGCCTATTATTTACAATAAAGCAACTCTCTTTTGCTATTTTTTGTAATTTTTTTAATATTTTTGCTTCTATTCCTTCATATTTTGCTTAATTAAGGCTAATTTAGCAGTTTTAGTCATTTTTTTGATTTCACATTCGCGATGCAGCGCTTCTTCCTTAGTTGACAGCGTTTCACTATAGACCAAAGTTACAGGACAGCGCCCACGGGTATATTTTGCTCCTTTACCGCTGTTATGCGCTTCAAGCCGCTTTTCCAAATCATTTGTCCAGCCGGTATAAAGTGATTCATCACGACAGCGTAATATGTAAACATACGCAGGCAAATTATTTTATAACCTCTACAGTTTCCATAATTACAGGATCTTTAGGGCGATCGCGAAAATCCGTAGGTACTACACCAATCAACCGTACAATATCCATCCCTTCAACAACTTTGCCGAAAATAGCATGATGCCCGTTAAGCCATGGTGTAGGTGCTAAAGTGATAAAAAACTGACTGCCGCCAGTGTTGGGCCCGGCATTAGCCATTGAAAGAATACCTTCGTCATCATGCTGCAGCCCCTCACCAAATTCGTCATCAATTTTATACCCTGGTCCACCCATACCAGTACCGGTAGGGTCACCGCCCTGAATCATAAAGCCGTCGATAACACGATGAAATACTACGCCATTATAAAAGCCTTTTTCTGTCAATTCAATAAAATTTTTAGTCGTTTTGGGCGCTTTATCTTCGAACATTTCGACGATAAATTCTCCTTTATTAGTTGTAAATCTGATTTTTCTGTTTTCACTCATTTAAAAAACCTCCTGAATTTATTGTTTATTTTTTTCAAACATAGCTTTTTGAATAGCATCAACAAGCAGAAAAACGCCTACACCTATTCCGGCCATCCAGGCTGGTGTCAGCGCAGCAGCCTGTGCGTCGCCATGTACCCACGGCACTGAAAACCCTATCATCAGAAAAGCGCCTTGTGCCACCTGTAGTCTCTGCGGACTGATACGTTTTCCGTCAATATCACCTTTGGCTTCTGTTACTGCCGCCATTCTTATTTCAGGTAAAAACAAAATAAAACAAAGCGCCATCAGATAGACATAAATCATCGAAAGACTGTGCGCTTTCATAGAAGTGTCGGCCATTGCTGTAACAGCAAACGCCAAACCGCCTAAATACAGGCTCCTGTAATATCCGCCCCTGATCTGGCTTTCAATAATATACGCCGTGCCCGTAAGTACTGGATAAAGCCAATATCCATCTTTCCCAAGCCAATAGGCAATAAAAATCAAGAAAACATTATCCCCGATCTTGTGCCGCGAACCGGAAGTACGGTTTAGCATCCGCAGGATAAACAGCAGCCACAGCAGAACAAGAACATTACCTTCTCCCAGAGTCAAAGCAGCGACAATACTCAGCCCTCCGCCAATAATACCACCCAGCTTGCGATCCGGATCAAGCTCCTGGGCAATCAGCCAGGAAAAGAAAAACGCAGCAGCCGTATTGAGCCCAAAATACATGGCAGTTTCTGTATCGGCACCGCCCATAGTTTTCCAAAAAGTTGCCGCTACCGACGTTAAAATAGTACAGATAAGTGCTATTCTTGTTATCCCATCAGTAAAATCAATAGGACGTCCTAACCCAAAAATACCACCTTCACTCAATGATGTCGCTGCGTTAGAATATTTATTGTCTTTTTTTCCCATGCTTTCATCCCTTACCTTACAGATTTATCATATCTTTATTAGTTTAACATAACTGCAGGCAGTCTGCGACTGCCTGCAACAAAAAAATTAAAATATTTTTGTTAGCTCTGCTAAAGTCAGAGCGAAAGCTGTAGTTCTGGGAACAGCTGTTTTTAAATCAACGGATTCATGATCAGTATGCTCATCGTAGTTTTCTACTCCCAATGCATCTAGAGTAGGAATATATTTTGCAGTTCTGTTACCGTCAGTCAATCCACCGGCGACCCATTCAGTAACATTACCACCAAATTCATCCCTGACGATCCTGCTGTAAACATCAACCATCTTCTGGACCTGCGGCGTTTTCTCCATCGGTCCTGTAACAATACCGCCCGTAATTTCAACTTTAGTTCCGGCAACAACTGCTTTATCTGCTAAAGCCTTGATCTCTCTGTCCAACCGTTCCTGCTCCGCTACAGAAAAACAACGAACATTGACTTCACAATAAGCATCGCCGGGAATGACACTGATCTTGTCATTGGTCGATCCAATAACGCCGACATTGACAGTATTCTGAGGAATAAACTGTCCAGAATCAACAATGCCGCGATCAGCTAACGCTTTTGCTGTAAAATCTGCCGGATCTCCAGGCATAGGGCTTGCTAATTTATGCAGCTCTGTAATTGTATAAGCAAGCTGATGAATAGCATTGGCGCAATGCTGTGAAGCATTGCCATGATGTCCGCCAATCCCTGTTACCTGAACCTTATACTTTGCATTACCCTTACGCTGTGTAACGATGCCCCAGTTAGGACGGGCTACGTCCATAATAACGGCAAAATCTGCCTGCTGAGAAAGCTCTGCCACAATCGCTTCGGCAGTCGGGGAGCCGCCTTCTTCTTCGCCGTTGGTATAATAAATAATTTCTTTAAAATCAGAAAATCCTGCTTTCAGCAAAGCTTTTAACCCGTAAATAACTTCCACTACAGTAGCCTTGTCATCACCGACGCCAGGCCCCCAGGCAAATCCATTCTCATCAACCTTAAAAGGACGTTTAGCCGCTTCACCGCGGTTGAATACCGTGTCAACATGTGCAACAAGCAGAATACTCAATTTTCCGCTTCCCTTCAGGCGAGAAATCAGATGGCACGCCCTGTCATTATAACGGAATTCAGTAACAGCTCCGAGCTCCTGCATTTTTTCCGCGACAAACTTATTAGCAGCTTCCGTTCCCTGCAAATCTCCATTCCCTGAATCGATATTAGTCAGCGTCTCCAAATCTTTTACATAAGCGTCATACTGACCTGCCAAATATTCTTTTATCGTATCTTTCATTTTTAAAACTCCTTTCACGAATTCAGCTAGCGTATATATTCGCCGCCTGAAATGTTTATTCCTGCCGTACAGCAAATTAAAAAGGAGCTGCAGCAGCAGCTCCTTTTACTTATATTTTATACTATTTTTTCACCATGATAAGTTTCGCCGTCAATATCCGGCATGATATTGTGGCGTTTGCTCCACAAATCTTTATATTTAACAGCCTGTGCATGAATATTATCCAGATTACTTTCGTCAAGAGTTTTGATCACTTTGGCGGGAATGCCGGCAACCAGTGAAAACGGCGGTACTTTAGTTCCCTTTGTCACCACTGCGCCAGCTGCTACAATGGAGCCATGTCCTATAACGCTGCCATCAAGTACGGTAGCATGCATCCCTATCAGGCAATGATCTTCCACAGTACAGGCGTGCAGGATAGCACCATGACCAACAGTAACAAAATCACCAACAATGCAGGCATAATCATCAGCAACATGCAGGCAGCAGTTATCCTGGATATTGCTGTAGCGTCCTACTTCTATACGATTAACATCGCCGCGAATAGTAACATTGAACCATGCACTGCTGTATTCTTTCATTTCTACTTTACCAATCAGATCGGCACTTTCAAAAGCATGTGCTTTTTTGTCGATTTTAGGCATTTGCCCTTCAAATTCTTTTAACATATAAATCACTCACTTTCATGTGATAATCAGTATCCGTTACTATCTTAATTATTCACTCAAATTAAATTTTAGTCAAGAGCACAGGCCTTGTAATTCACTAAAGTTTCATAATGTAAGTTTTTAAACCGTTCCTTAAACTTCCGCAGTCTTTTTCACTTTCGTAAAATACGTATAACTGCCTGCCAGCAGTAAAATAATTCCCGTAATGACCAGAATATGACGTGTAAGCATATAGCCGCCCAAAAAACCTCCCAGCAGAGGACCTATAACACCGCCGAACTGCTGTGCTGAAGTAACCAGACCAAAAGCCTTACCGCGCATTGACGGATCTGTGACCTCTACCAGGCGGGCGTTAACATTAGGTACAGCTCCTGCCAGGAATAAACCGTATACGAACTGGATCCCTGCAAACTGCCAGATATCCTGCACAAAAATCTGACACAGATTGATAGCGCCGGCACAAAATAAAACAAAACAGAGCACCTTAGTGTAACCTAGCTGTTGACCACGTTTGCCCCAAAACGGAGCTGCAATGATACCGGCTATACCTGCCAGCGAAAAAATAATACCGGCAGCCTTAACGACCGATTCATCCATTCTACCCATCAAATGCGAAACATACATAGTTACCAAAGGCTGAATGATCATCGTACAGACCTGGATCAGAAAGAACATCGTCATTACATACAGCAGCCCTTTATTATGCAAAGACTCCTGCAGATCCTGCCACAAATTGATTTTTGTTTTCTGTTCTTCCTGGCTGTGCGGCACATCTCGAACAAAAAGCACAACCATTACTGTCGCCAATCCTAAACAACAGCTGGCAACAAAAAAAGATAGTCTCATACCAAACCAGGAACTAAAATAACCGCCCATCATCGGTCCTAAAATACTGCCGCTGGCAACCGCAGTCTGCATCAGGCCCATTCCCCAGCCCATGCGGCTTTCAGGCAGTGTCGAAGACACCAGCGACATAGATGCAGGTACAAATCCGCTGATTAAACCAGTCAAAATACGCACACCTAAAAGCTGTTCCGGCGATTGCGAAATTCCTGCCAGCCAGTAGGTAAATGCGAGACCAAATCCTGCACGTATCGCCATACGCCGCTGACCAACCCTGTCAGCTCTTGCCCCCCAATACGGGGCCATAATCGAAGCGCCTAAAAAAGTTACCGAATAGACAAGACCGCTCCAAAAATTTACTTCACTGCTTTCAACATGCAGCTCTTGTAGTAAATAAACAGGTAAAAACGGAACTACCATCGTATAACTGGCGCATGCAAAAAACACGCCACACCATAATACGGCTAAATTACGCTGCCAGCTGATAGCCCCTGTGCCTCTCTCATCCAACAAGGACATAGACTCATCTCCAAACCAACTATTATTAATTTGATTATATCATAGCATTTATATAAAAAAAACTCATAAAACTGTTTTTCAACCGCCGCAGCAACAAAATAACTACTGCCTATAATTTTTTCTTAACAAATTGGGCAAATGACTTTTTACAGTTTTTCTTGTATAATATCTATAATATTATTTACAATATCATTTAATTTAGCTAAGAAAAGGAGCACACCAGTGAACGGATTTGAAAAGCAGGAATTAGAGACCCAGGGAATGATGAGCAGGCTCTTTGGCAGCAAGCCCGGTCATAACGCCTTAGTTGAAATAAATAATTTTTTGGCAGAAAGTACTGCTGCTACTGAATTAACCGAAGAGATCGTCAGCAATTTTATCAAAAACTGGGGAGCAAAATTTGACAGCAGCAATATCGAATACCGCAGCAGTATGTACCGTAAAGTAGCCGACTATGTATATATTAGCGCAGTAAGCAAAGATGACCCCGTTTTCGAAGAAACAAGACATCTCGCTCAAGTTTTAGAACTTCCCGAAAAATTACAGCGTTTAGCTGATAATGGAGCTAAAAAAGTAGCTTACTTCTCTCGCTGTCGAAAAATAATCAGTGGAGAAGAACCTCTAACAATCAGCGAAATCAATAATGTTTTTGGTTATGATTACGAAGATGGCTATGATATACGCGTTCAGGTATTTCACGACTACTTGAATAAAAAATTTGACGAAATAGCTGAGCAGCAGAGGTTCAGTCCTGATGAAGAAACCGCTTTGAGGGAAATTTGTACAAAACTCGATATACCTTATGAATTCAAACCCAATATTCAAAATGCTTTAGATAAATACCGTTATTTATGGTCAGCCGAAAATGCTCCTTTAGGAGATATCAAAGTCGACTTTCCGCTGAACGAAGGAGAAATATGTCATGCCGCAGCTCAGCAGGCAGGTTTCTGCGAACATAAAACAATAGAGAAAGAAGATAACTATTTTGAATTGACCCGCCGCTTGGAAATAGACGAAACAATTTCTTTTAAAGGCGAAAAAATAGAACATCCTCATTTTACTGAAGAAGTAACCGCTGTTGTCGATATCGGCTATCTTTTCTTTACGAACCAGCGCATCATTTATTTAAGCAACAAAATGGCAAAGGTTGTAGAACTCAACGATTTGGATAATGCCAATCTTTCAGTAAATATCATTTATTTTACAAAAAAAGACGGTGAATCCATAGCAATCAAATTTAATGATGACGTAGCAGAAGTCATGTTTGCAATCTTTAAACGCATTTTAAACGAACGTCAATAGACCCGGGAGGCTTGAACATGCAGGAAAAGATCCGTTTTGTTGAATTAAAAGACAGCACCGGAATTTTAAATATTTACACGCCTTATGTCCTGGATACAACTATTTCTTTTGAATATGAACCGCCTACCCTCGCAGAATTTACTGAACGTATTTCAAACATCAGCAGTAAATACCCGTATTTAGTTTATGAACGAAACGGCAAAATCTTAGGTTTTGCCTACGGCTCTCCTTATCAGGAACGCATCGCTTATCTTTACGACGCTGATCTTTCAATATATCTGGCCCCTGAAGCCCAAAACAGCGGTGTTGGCAAAAAACTTTACAGCTGCCTTTTGGACCTGCTTCAAAAACAGGGTTTTTATAATGTTTATGCATGCATTACTGCTAATAACCAACGCAGTATCGATTTTCATGCTGCCTTTGGCTTCAGAAATCTTGGGCCGCATCCAAAAGCCGGCTATAAATTTGACCAGTGGCTGGATATCATCTGGATGGACAAACAGCTGCAGCAGCCTGACGGTTCTCCGCGTCCTTTAAAACCGATCAGCGCTTTTAACAACAATGATATTTTAAAACTTTTCTAAAAAATAAAAAGGAGTACATCGATCGATGTACTCCTTTTTATTTTCAGTTTAGAAGTATTCCAGTTCACGTTCACAGATAGCACCGGTAACAGGATCTAACTTTAATTCTCCATCAAATTTATCAGTCAAAAAGTCGGCAATATAGTAAATATTATTTCCATCCTGCCCTTGAGTAATAACGATTTCATAGGCATTAGGATAATTTTTCAAAACAATTTTTTCTATATCATCCGGAGTTTTAGTAACCATAGTACTGCCCATAACAAATGTAGCACCTTTTACTTCGATTTCCTGCACCTTGGCCGTCGCTGTATTAACATCTACAACATAACGTTCCAAAGTATTAGGGTCTTTAAAAGTTATGATACTGGTATCACCGTCCACATTATAACCAACCAGTTCGCATACAGCAGGTATTTCTGCTTTTGCTGCATTAATCGCTGTCATACTGCGGTTTACCTGACTAGGCGCGGCAGCAGCCATAGAAGTAAAGGCCAGCATCATTAATACACCTAATGTTAATACAAGATTTTTGAATTTCATAAAGTCCACTTCCTTAAATATTTTTTGCATTACTGCTTACGAATCTAATTATAGGACTTTATGAAAAAACATGACGTTATATAATCTTACTTAATCGTCAAAGATAATTTTTAAAGATTTTAAAAATAGCAGCTTCCATACTTTTTATTCAACTGTTATTTTGCCAGGCTTTTAAAATAATAATTGATTTCCTGCCACAGCTCTTTTTTGTCATCTAATACCGTACGCAGACGCTGCGGATAAATACCGTTTGTCTTATATATATCCAAAACATATCTTATCGCATCTGCCACCATCTCTTCCTTTAGAGGTACTGGGATATGCTTTCCCTGGACAGGTCTGTTCCCTAACAATCCACCAATATATATTTCAAATTTTCCTGGTTCTGTAAAAGAGGGCATAACCCCAATATCCTGTGCCATAGCCTTACCAAGGCTATTAAGACATCCAAAGACACCGATTTTAAATTTTTTAGGTACATCAATACCATAAAATTCTTTATCTAGTCTGCAGGCAAAAGCATGCACATCAAACATACCTTTACGGCAGTCAGTACCTTTGCATGCCACAACAGCCCGAACTGTCGCACCTGTTCCACCTAAGCGAAGTTTTGCTGCCTGTACTGCCTCAATCGCAGGCTCCAACTCACTCTCACTGACACCATTCAATTCAAAAGTTCCTCTGCTGGTGGCTGTAATCTTACCATTGCCAAACTTTGCTGTTAATTCTGACAGCCGCAAAAGCTCCTCAGAAGTAAATTCACCGCAATTTCCTAAAATACGCAATGCATACTGATTCTTTTTCTGTGGCAATACACCAAAAATCATTTTATCTCACTCCATTCTTAATCATATTCATATCATACTACGAATATGATTATAAGCAATAAATAAAACAAAAAAATTCTGCAGCTCTGACAAATAAAAAACGCTTCACGAAAATTCGTGAAGCGTTTATCTTCTCATTTGGTGCGGTTGGTGGGATTTGAACCCACACGGGTCTCCCCGCCACCCCCTCAAGATGGTGCGTCAAAAAATATGGTTTTCTAAACCCTTTCCCCATGCGCTAAAGCTAGTATTCAAGCCACTATTATATGCAATAACTTCTAAACTGCGGCAATTTATTTTTATAAGTTGTAGTCAAACTGTAGTCAAAAATAAAATAAAAATAAGCCTACCAGTTAAGCTAGGCTTTTACTATTTTGCAGACAGTCCAACAACTACGCCGCCGACAACACACCAAAAGGCTTTCTGCCGTTCCCTGCGCCTGCTAACGTCCTTCTGCTTCTTTATTTGCTCGCTCAACGTCTGCAAGGATTGATTTTGCTTCTCCAGATAATACTTTGAGAGTACTAACGATGTCTCGGCATTCTTCAACCGTTCCTGTGTTCTGCTCAATAATTCTTTCTGCTCGCTCAACGTTTTCAACAGCTCCGGTGATGTCTGCTCCAGCTGATCTAATTTCCCTGACAGCTCTGTCAATAGCTGCTCCTGCTGATTGATTATCACTTTTAATTGATTGTACTGTGTCAGTGATAGCGTTATCTGCTGTGGTGCTTCTTCCGCTGAACAGATAGCAGGCAAGAAAAAGAACGGCGCCAACACCCATGCCAATAAGAAAGCGATTATTAGATATCCAACTTTTGATTTTTTCATACATGTTATTCCTCCATAGAAAAAAGCACTCTGCTTCCGCAAAGTGCTTTTAGTTATTAATCCTATTAACTTCTTTTCAGGAAGGCCACACCTATACCAGCTATTGCACTAAAAAATGCTCCTCCGGCAACAAAAGTGTGTCCTAAAAACAATGCATACACAGCTACTATCAAGGTTAATAATCCGAGTATAAACGCCATCCACTGACCTCTAGTGTCGCGAGACACAACGGCATCAAGTTCAATTTTCCTTAGTTCTCGAATAGATTCAGTATTTTTCTTAAAATCATCAATTATAGCCTGCCCGGATCCAGGAACAATTTTGTCATAATACTCTAATATTTGTGGATGCGGAAGAGGCCCTTCGTAATATTGTTCAGCAGCTACGACTTCTCCGTTTGTTGCAACTCTATTCCGTACACTGCTGTTCTTGTTCGCTTGCTTTTGCTGCGCCAATTGATTTTCCCACCTTAGTTATTGATGCCCTTAGCGAATTACCTGTTTTCTGCCAAGCAGAACGAGTTATTGTATTGGGGCTTTGCGGAACATAGTGAGAGTAGTCAGTGGTTGGCATGATGGAAATTGTAGAAATGCCACACAAAATCGATGCCATTAATGTTTTTAATTTAGCCATCCTCTTTTCCTCCTATTACTTAAAAACGAGTACACAAAAACTGCTCGCCAGTCATTTGACTACGATACTGTTTTTATGTTCTCTTGCTATGTATAGTTTACACTACATATCCCCCTACGTCAATAAGGCATATAGATACTCCTTTAAGGCACTACAGTCAGTACTACATTATTACCACCCTCAATAATCATTTTACTTAGCTCTACACCGTCAGCGTTCTGCATTCGCAAACAGCCATATGTCGGTATCCAGCCCTGATAGTCCGCATAAGGGTCGGGCAAGCCACTACCGCCGCCGTGAATGTCACGTGCGCGGGGATCATGTGTGGTAATGTAGAAATTACCATAAGCCGGTCCATATGCGCCGTTTGTTACTTCTGCGGTCACACCAGTATATACTCCATTCGGCAAACTTCCCCTGGGGTCACCTGCTGCATTGTATCCGGGTACGAATGCGTCTCGACACTCCCAGCTATTAATTGTTTTATACTCTTCGTCCATAGCGAATATGCGCTGTTTACTGCGCTGAAATTGAATTTCTTTTAACATATTCATCCTCCTTTTTCAGTAATACAATAGCCATGCTTAACGCTTCGACCTTCCGCTGTTCTCTATCCCATGTGAGAAAGCGGGGATCCATAGCGTCAAGCATGGCTTGTAATGTTTCTATAGCTTCTTTGTTGGTCATACTTTAATTTTCGATAAAAGCAAATCTTTCAGCTTAACGAGATATTCGCCGATATCACGATAGCCCAACTCTACGCAATTTTCATTTAGACTTGACAATTCGACGAGAAATATTACTACAGAAATGAAACCGGGGAATACTTCTCCGGGGATAAGTGTCAACCCTGCAAATTTAAACGACGGCATATGCTGCCCAGCATAAAAGCATACACACAATGCACCAATATAGACAAATATTTTTTCAAGAATTCGACCAAAAGCACGGCTTTCTAAATAGTCTTTGCACCACGTTTCAGCTCTCCACAGCTGTTTGAAAGCATCCCATAATTTCACGTGAAGAATACTTTCGGCGCGACCATGATCAACAATATACCGCTTGCAAATTACATTCCATCTCACTAAGGTGTCGGCCGTGATTAAAGCTAAAGTGAGATATACCATAGGCACAAAACCAACCCCGAATACGTCAGTAAGCCCTGCAATGGCAACCAACACCAAGCCGAATATATCAATCTTATGCCAAATGCGCTGAAGCGCTTGTAAAAATTCGGTCATTATTTAACTCCCCCTAATTCAATTTTGTTCAGCTCTTCCACGCTTTGAGCAGCTTCGATTTTTTCTTTGGTCGACCGGTACTGCTCATGCAGGGCATTGCTTCTGACTGCGCTTGTTACAAACACGCCCATGATGTCAGCAGCCGTTATCGTTGCGGATGTGTTATCAGCAAGTCCCCAGTCAATGGTCGCACCATCACCCTGCGCGGTCAGTGCTTTAAGCGCAATATCCAGTCTGTCCCGGCTGTCTGTGTCGAAGTCAAAGGTATTGCCATTATACTCAACCGGCGCAATCTCTGCGGCGTTACGTTTGATTTTCGCCTGACCAATAAGTAGCGTCTTACACCGCTCTAGCGGCGGGTATTCTTCAATCTTTTCGACGCCCAGCGCAACTAAGACATCATCCGTTTTTTCGGCTGGGAAGCTGATATATGGATATGCCTGCTTTAGCTGTGAAAAGCTATCATACACAGTGCCCTCATATTTATACTTTACTTTTTTAAACAACATTTTCATCACTCCCATTCCAGCGTTATGTCAAAGGTAGCTTGAACGCCTGTTTCATTAACTAGTTTATCCATATTAGTTGTTATCCAGTTTATCAAAGCACCGTCCCCGCCCTCTTCCAATCCGTAGAAGTCAAACGTACCAGTGCCACCATAGTAATCAGCCGCATTATTTAATACATACGAACTGCTGCCATCTTTAGTAGTAAGCGTCAACGTTTTCAATCCTGGTAATTTGTATGGAGCTTCGACATCTTCATCCGAGCTTATTGCTGGATTATGAAAACCCCATTCAAACATTAAGTAATTACCGGGAACAAACGCTATTACTATCTCAGTGATTGACCAGCCACTATATACGGTTTCCAACAACGGGCTCAAAAAAGAGCTGGCATTATCAGGATCGTACCCTATCGAATAGCCGTGCAAGTCTTCGTTCCATGCTAAAACCGCAACAACATGACCTGTCCAAGTGTTCGCAGTTGTTTTCTTGTCTGTCACCAATAACAGTTTATTGGATAGCATTACAATGCCACCTTTCCGAGTGTATAGATAAAGATAGCATTTGCAGGCTCATTAACTTCCATTGCAATTTTTAGTACCTCTCCATCAGTAATATCAGGCAAAGCACCATTCATGTAATATACGACGGGAACTTTGCTCCCAATTTCATTGTTTGTCCCAATAGAAAACGCTCCGACGCCACCTGATCTGATTACCGAAATTATAAATGTTTTCACATAGCCGGTCATATCACCAGTGTCTCTAAAGATCACAGTCTTACTTAACGACCCCTCCAGCGTATATGATTGAATATTTGCTGTTTTTCGTTGTAGGGTTGTAGTCGACCCAGTAAGCTGCATATCGCAAGTAGTTTTCAATGTGCCATCAAAGGTGTTTGTAGCTGTGAAAGTGTTATCGGCAGCAGCTATTACATCACCTGCACCTGCACCATCTGCGCCTTTATCACCTCTGGGGATTGATATATCAAACACTGCCGCCGTTGCCGTGCCGCTGTTGACTACAGAGGCACTACTGCCCGGCTCTCCTGTTGTTACCGTCCCGATAGCAATAGTAGCTGCTGTACCGTCTGTGCCGTCAATACCATTGGTGCCATCATGCCCTTTTGGTATACCAAAATTCAAAACTGCATTTTCAATAGTGCCGCTGTTTAATACCGTTGCATTTTCCCCGGCTGCAAGGGTAGTTGTTTCGCCAACGGTCAATGTACCGTACTGGATTATTTCGAGGCCTGCTTTAGCCTGCAGCGTGATTTTAGGTGTTTGTACATTTACCTTGATTGGCTTATTCATCATGTACTACCGCCTTTACGTGAAAGTTTGCGGGAAATAACAATGTTGTTTTTGTTTCGTCCGCAACCATAACAAGATCATATTTATAATCACCAACCGGTAATTTTTCAGCAAATTCATCTGCAGTAATATTTACAGTGATAAGCTGACCTGATACTTCACATGTTTTTGAAAGAAGAACATCGGTACTTCCTTCGGTCGTTTTGATTGAAAATGTAATATTATCAGCTATTGTTACGCCTTCTACTTCCCATGCGCAATTAAAGGTATCACCATATGAACAAACAATGTCTTTTCCGTTGGTTACTATCATCAGCTCACCCCCAATTCAATCACGCGATACCAGCCGTCACCGCCATTGCCGCCATATGCACCCCCAGCTCCGCCGCCGATGCTGGCAGTACCGGAAATTAAATTCCTTTCGCATACTACAAGTACCACACCACCACCGCCTCCACCACCACCAGTTTGTATCGCGCTGTCTAATGTGGCAGAACTACCGGAATACCCTGTTGATATATAGGTTCCTGTATTTTTGTGTGTCTTTGTTACAATTCGAATCATTCCGCCACCGCTGCCTCCGATTGCACCTGACAGTGTTTCTGTGCTGCCTTCTTCGGAGACTGAATACACACCTGGGCTTGATCCACCACCGCCGCCGAGAATTTCTTCGCTATAGCAGCCTGCTAAAATGCCTGCAGCATCAAGACTTCCAATCCTTGAACCGCCTAGTTTAACCCCGCTGCTGCTTACTCCATAATATCCTGAATCTGAACTGGAACCAGCCGCCCCCCCAGCTCCGCCGCCGATTGCTGGTTCGCCAGGATTTCCGTTAACCCCTATACTTGCCCCGTATAGCTTTCTTATTTTCACCTGCTGCCCGGGTTGTCCTCCACCACCGCTGGCGTTTATGGTGCCTTCATTTATAAACATTCCCTGACAGCGGATATCAACAAAGCCGTTGACAGTTACAGTCACACCGGCGGGAATGTATACGCTGCGATAATTCTTACGTCCACCGATCGTTACGTTGCCTGTAGGGTAGAAATCACCGTCGCTGCCGTCGCCGCGATCGCGCCACCACGACGGATACATATTACAGCTTACTCCTGTCAACGTGCCTTTAGATGAATACGTTACTTCTATTTGTTTTCCCGCATCTGCCGCTGAAAATTGTAGCAGCCCGGTATTCCATGTAGCGTCACCATCTGCACCAGTGTTGTAGTCAGGAAAAAATTGTGCTGTCGAAGGAGTTGCGGATACTTCCGCATATACAGCTCCATAACTTATGGCTCCTCCAGTTATACTAAATTCTTTAATAACGGTTGTTGTAGGACTATTTTTTACTGGTACTTCATTAAGCCTAATCTCATAAGGCGATATGCTGGGTATCAAATGTCTTTCTGTAAGGCTAATCGCTGTTGAGATATCGCTAAATGGATCATGCCTATAATCACTAGGTCTCGCCATATCATCACTCCCTTATGTCGCTGTTTGTTTAGTTGATGCCTGCTGCAGCAATTCAGCATCTCTTGCCAATCTTTCAATGTTAAATAAATCCTCTGTCAATAATTGTTCCGGTGTTCCTAGTTCCATATTCAGGGATATACCGACCGTATCTGAAACTTTATATTTTAGTTTAGAGATTGGATATTCATGAGCTACGCCGTCATAAGAAGTAATGACAGCCAAGCCATCTGTTGACAATTTTCGCACAAAAAAAGAACCATCTGCCCGCGGATATTCAAGGTTTACGCCTCCAACCTTTGCGGACTTTACAGGTTCTTTATAATACTCTAGTTGATTATTTCCCCATCGGATGGCATCTGCAGCAATATATGCCGACGGCAATGACCATATTGCCTCTTGTACGCCATACTTTAACTGGCTTTCGACATTTTCTACTTCGGCTAACCACTGTTCGCCGGAATCATCTACTGCTGCCCCTTTAATATAAGCGTGATTCACGATCTTTGTTATGTCAAAAGACGGTTCATATGTCGTAGTCCCATAACCCAGCCAAAACCGGGCCTGTTCATTGACATCTACAACTCTGGGTTTGAAATACAACTGCCGATATTCATCTACACCGTAAACATAATCTAATGCAAAGTCTGACAGCTGATTTAGTGCCTCCTTAACGGTCACACCATCTAAATCAAGATAACTAATTGTATACCCTGTATTAATAATTTTATTGCCATTATAGGCAAGCCCAACTTTTCGCTCTATCTGCCTTGCAATATCTGCGACAATTTGCGACACTTCTGTGTTTTGATAAACTTGTTTAATAATCACTTTTTCCAAAATATTGTAGTATCCATGAGCTGTAAACTTCTTATCTTTCGCCGTAGTCCCTTCGATTGGTCTAGATAGAATATATCCGCTCCACCAAGGCCGCGGGTCATTAAACAGGTGGATATCTATCCTTTGTTTATAATCCAGTTCCGAATTAGTAGGCATTGAATTAAATGTAAATGTAGCTGCACCACAACCAGTTTCTATTAATTCAAATTCAAAGTTAGCTAAGTTATTGGCTTCTGAACCTGCCCCAAATATTGCGCTTTTGGTTCCATCAGTATTATATGCAATAATCGTAAATTGATCTGGCAAATATCCTATTGATTCGTCTGGTGTAGGTTTTGATCCGCCATCGGTAAACGGTCCAGCCTGAATAATGCGACCATAAGGACGCAACCCATACAATAAATTGCTCATGTCAACCACCTTTCCTCAAAAGCAATTTCTATTGTTCCCGCAGCACCAGTGTACATATAAGTGTTGCGCCCTGGTAATGCATGCAAAAACAAACCCGAAAAGGTGTTTAAACTATTACCAGCGTTATTATCGACACGTCGTACTGTTCCCGCTTGACCGTTGACAATAACATTTGCTGGATCTGTCAATAAAGTATCCTTTAGTTCGAAAAACTCTCCACTTTCCACATGGGTTATAGCAATGTCATGCATCACCCCACCGTCGGGAAGTGGTATAAATCTCCAAATTAACGGAGTATCAACAGATCCTGCATTAAATAACGTTATTGCCGTTTCTGTTTGCTCTTCGTTGAAAACTTCTTTCCGTAGCGTTTGCGCTGCTGAATATCTAAATGGGTCAGCTAATACCAATGTTATTTCAACTTTAGCAGCAGTTTGTTTATAACTTTTTAAATAACTATTTTTTATCTTTGATACACCAGCAACACGATAATAACTATCTTGCATTCCGGCGAACAATTGATAATCGTTTTGTCCAAAATGATTATATACTTCATTCACACGGTTTTGGTAATCGTCTACATCGGTACCAAAAACATAGATTTCAATTGTCAGTGTTCTACTATCTATTTTTCTATCTCCACTAATAACCGCTCCATGGGCATATGCTTTTTGATTTTCTTTGATTCGATAGGAGACGTTCCCATCTCCATCTATCGACCAGTTATAGGGCAATCTATAACTGCGACCATCTTTTTTTATGACAAGCTGCCGTCCTAAATCGTTACGTTGCGGTATATTAATCACTACATCCCCCGCCTTCCTGCTGCCACCGCTAAGCTAATGTCACTTAACATATCTTCATACTCCCGTTCGGTATTAACTTCGCCTATGGCTATGCTTACACCACCACCTGCGCTGCTTTCTACCTCGCCAACAAAACGTCTAAGAGTACTAAGAGGAAAGATTGCTTCCGGGCTACCTTGTTTTTCTCCAACAACAGCTAATGTTGGCCGACGCACAATACCACCCTTCGCCGCACCTGGTATTTTCATATCCATAATACTGTTGTTACTGGATACTACCCCGATACGATCACCACCGGCTGATTGGAGCCCACTGGTAGCTGTTCCCATTGCAGCAGCAGCAGCCATACCCTGCGTTAATAATCCAGTTGCAATTGCACCCGATTCAGGCGACACAACAAGCTTTGCCCACGCCGCAGGAGCTAGAGCAGAGGCCATAGTTGCAGCTTGTGCAGATACTGCTGCTGCTTCCTGCTGCCCAATCGTTTTGCTTAACACCGCAGCCGCAAGGCGTTTAACCTGCCATTGTATAAACATTGCAACTATTTGTTTTCCTACATCCTTGAATGCTTCACCTAAATTTTTCCCTTGAACGACAGCATCTGAAATACTAGATGCTAAGCCATTTTTCAGAGTTTCAGCCATTTGCATAGCAATAACTGCGTATGATTGTTCGGCTTCCATGCGCCAATCATAATACTGTTGTTGCATTGCCTGCGTTTCTTCAAGGTGAGCCAAGAATGCAACACGTTCGTTGGTCAGATATTCCATATATCCAACTAAATTTGCTTCATTCTGCAACCGTTGAAGTTCAGTCCGAATAGCATTATTTGCAGTAGCTACACTGTTTATTTCTTTTTCTGTTTCTTTTGCAATACGCACTTTTTCGCTCTTCACATATTCGGCTGCCGCAACTTCCTCGGCTTTTACCTGTTCTAGCATCGCCCTGGTTGAATTGATTTGTTCTGTATTTCCAGCCTTCACAGCCCTTTGATAAAGTTGCTCGGCTTCAATTTTTGCATCACTTAACCGTTTCAATTCACTATCAAGTTGGGTATATGCATCTAATTGCGACTTTATAAGATCTCCATAAACTTTATTTGCTCCTTCAAGTTGGCTAAACATCTGATTTACCTGGAAATTCTCAAAGGCTACGCCAGCTTCACGAATTTTATCCCGCATATCAACAATCCGTTCATTTATGCGATTAATTTCATTTTCAAGCTTACTTGTGCCACCGCCACCTTTACTACCACCAGAAGTTCCCCCCGCCGTCGCAACAGAAATTTGTTTTTCCAAAGCAGCTTGTTTTTTCATCTGTTCCATCATTTGCATATCTTCGTCACTAATGCCACGAGTTTTTCTCTTATTACTTATAACATTAGCTTCTTGAGCGAGGCCTACAAAAACTAACAGCGACTTAATAACCTTATTGATTTCGCCAAGCATTGTTGAAGCCCAAGACGGAATATACGAGGCAAGACTTGCAAAAGCAGATTTTACAGCACCGCCCCAATTTCGATACACGTATATGGCTGCACCAGCGACTATAGCTGCAATAGCTATGACTTTTATAAATGGAATCAAAAAAACTAACAGTGCTTTCATTGCGCCGATAAACCCTAGTTTCAACATTCCCATAGCTGCTGTCAGCAAGTTTACAGCAATGCTTGTCGACCCAACGGTGGCTGCTTTTGTCAGCAGTGCGGCAATGAAGCCTTTTATCGCTATGACACTAGATGTCCCCGTCGCTAAGATAAACTTATATATAGCCGGCATATATGTTGCCGTAATTACTGCCGCTATTAAAATAATAGCTTCTTTAGCTTTAACACCTGCGTCTGTTAAAAGCTTGAACGCTACCGCTATGGCAGCACCTTTAAGCGCCAATGGAAGTAACGCAATATTTGCTTGTACAGCAGCGATTGCCATCGCATGTAGTCCCGGTATCATTGTCGCGGTAATAGCACCGGCTATTGCAATAATAGAATATTGTAGTTCTGGTGGGATCAACTGCCGCATTGCTTCCGCAATACCAGCCACTTTTAATGTATTAGAAAAATTTTCTAAAGCAAGCTTGGCCACTTCCATTTTTTCGTGTAAGTTAAATGTTTGAGTAAGCTGCGTTCCAATATCACGCAATGTAAACCCTAGACTTTCCTGAATGTTCGCCCACATTCCAAGTATTGTTTTTTCTTGGTTAGCCATCATGCCACCATACTGCGAATTCATGCCGTCCATGATAGCCTTGATTCCTGTTGCTGAATCAATTGCGCCTTTACTTATTTTATCTTGAATTTCAGCAACACTAACACCTGCCGCTTCTGCCAAATATTGAAACGCAGGAACACCCGCACTAACTAGTTGCTTCATGTCTTGTGTCGTCACTTTCCCGGCAGCATTCATTTGACCAATAGCTAATGTTAATCGCTGAATGCCTGCATCACCCAAACTAAGAGCTGCTGACGTATCACCGAGCGCAGTTAATATTGGAATAACCTTTTCTGCTTCAAATCCAAACGCCAGCAATTGCTTTGACGCGTTCAAGACCCCAGGTAAATCAAACGGTGTGCTTTTAGCAAACTTTTCCATTTTTTCAAGAAACACATTTGCCTTCTGTCCATCTTTCAACAAGGTAGTAAACGCCATACGCGTTTGTTCCATATCTGCGGCGGCTTTAATAGCCATTGCGCCCAATCCGCCTAGCCCTGCTCCAAGAACGCTCACAGCTGCAGCAATACGCTGCGATTGTTGAATGGTTTCATTTCCGAAAGTTCTTTTCAGTGCGTTCTGCGCCTGTTTAAGATTTTTCCTAAAATCATCAATATTTGCTTGAAGTCGCACTGATAACCCCGCTACCTCTGCCATGTTATCCCTCCTTTCATTTGTCGAATAAATTCATAAATGATTCCATGTCTCCGATATTTTTGTTTTTCTTAGGCTTCCCAAATCGTCTGTTATATTCATCCCTGCCTAAAATATCAATCATTTCAAAAGGTTTATATTTTGCGCTTTTACCTTTGCCGATCTGCTTGCCGCCGTTGGCGTTCATAATTGGCAATGTGATGTACTGGATAAAAAATTCCTGCCTGCGGTGTTCACGCACAATATAGCCGTGCCACATTCTTATTATTTCTTCGGGCGTATATGTATACTGCTTCCTGGGATCAATTGCCAACACACCATAACACAGCGGAGCTAACAATTTTTCGTCCCAGTCAGTATAACTGCCCGCAGTTAGTTTTTTACTTTGTCAGAAACATCCATTTCTTCAACAGTAGCTTCGATTTCATCATGCAGTACTTTAATGGGACCAAATGCACCAGAAGCCAAAATAGCTTCCATAACAGAATTAAGTAAATTAAAAGGCCCTTCTTCTCTTTCGATTTTAGACACCCATTTAGACACCAGTTCCATATCTAAAGGGCGCAGTCCGCCTGCTTCAAGTCCAAAGGCCACAGCCGGAATAAGTGCCGCCATCGGAAGGATACCGCCTGCTACAACAGAATATAATGAAATGCCCCCCGGCAACATTCTTTCCAATTTCAACAGAGCTTCGCGTGTAAAAAGAATTTTTCTTTGTTCCCCACCGATTTTGATATATTTTGCATTTAACATTTTTGCACCTCTTTATCTTCGTTTTTAATAAAATAAGCCGGAGTTCATATAGAACCCCGGCATTTAATTTACGCCGTCGGCGTTGCTGTCGCGATGTTAGATCGTCCGACTTTAGGCCCGCCCTCTACCATCAACCGGAAATAATACTGTAGCCCTGTTACAAGCCCAGTTACCTCTGCGTTAGTATCATCTATGGCTACACTCAAATTAGCATTGTTCCAGAACACCTTGTCAGTACTGTACTGCACTTTTACAAGCGTTGCCTCTGGCGGTGCTGTCCAAGCCAATGTAACCGACCCGCTGCCAGCTGTAGCAGATAAATCTTGCACACCACCTGGATATTCCATATTTTCAATGAATTCTGGTGCGCCACGACCTTGAAGTGTAACCGTAACAGTAGCAATGTCATCATGAGGGACATCATCACTAAACTCGGTAATGCTTGCATTTCCTCGAACAGCAGTTCCGTCCGAACAATACCGAAGCACTTCGATAGATTGCCCGGAAACAAAACATTGTTTTACGGCTTGAACACCATAGGCTGATATTACACTTACTGCTTCCATGGAAATACTCCAAGTTTTTTGCCCGGGCAAGTTCTCGCCCCAGCCCTCACTGTTCTTATCGGATGCGTCTAGTTCATCCGCGCTCATTTCTAACGCCGCGTTACGCTGCCCAGCAAATGGTACCCATGAAGGATTTGCAATTGTTGCTTCCGGTCCTGCGTTAACGAATAATATAAACTCTGTACCTGGTTGTTTTACACTGTCATTGCCCCTTTGCGGAACATTAATAGATGCCATTTTTTAGCCCCCTTAAATAAATTTTTGATTAATTTCAGCGATCACTCGAACGCTGCCCTGATGCCCGCTTTTTCCGTTGACAAAATCCACTTCAAAAGCTTCGATTGATGCTATCCCGACAGATAACAAAATATAATTTTCCATTATGTATTCATCTAGCACTTTACCTGAATGGACGGCAGTTACTATATCGCTTAACATTTCATTTAGCGATTGCTTACTTGACGAACTACTGTATACATCGATTGTTGTAGTTACTGTATGAGACGCGGCATCTATTTTCGCAGCAGCAGGAACATCGGTATAGGCACCAATATTGCACCATCGTTCAGCAGGCATTTCGCCCACCTGCGAAGGCGCCATTGAATTTATTATCGGATACCCTTCAATATGTCTGACTAGTACATTATAAAGTGCTTTTTCCCACTCTACCATCGGGACTGTAATTATCACATACTCACCTCTTCACTGCGTCTTTAATGCGTTTTGTAAATTTGGGCTTGACCTCTTCAAATGCTGGTATCATATACGGTCGTGCTCTTCGAGCAGGAATAACCGCCTTACTGAAAAATCTACGAATACCAAATCCATCTGCTTTTAATGCCTTTTTCTTTTTTGGTTTTACTATGGTTTTCTTTGCGCCACCTTCAACCAAGTGCGCGTGCCGCCCTCTTGCTCTTACTTCGCCAATCCAGCTTGCTTTGTCAAACTTCGTTTTTATTGACCGACGTAATTTGCCCGTACCAATAGCAACACGCTGACGTGCGCTATCTCTAATGTCTTTTAAACTTGAAGCAAATGCCTGCTCCATTTTGTTTTGAGATTCAAAATCATATACGCCAATCTGCTCAACTGCTTCTGCCAAACCTTCAACTGCATATCCAATCTTAATATACCCTTTTGCTCTACTCATGGCGTTAACAATGAGACTTCAAGCTCATAATATTTGCCATCAACCGCATAATCTCGAACATTGGTTATAGTATGCCTGTTCCCTGCTATATTTACACGCATATATACCGACGGAGAAATACCGTCGTCTTTGCGAATATACAACTTTCGCACCTCTGCGCTTACGCGTTGTCCTTGATAATCAACATGTGTCGGTGTATAAACTATAAGTTTCCCCCACCGCACAAATGCCTCTATCCATGTTTCATTAAATCCGCCCGCTTCGTCAGAAGTGCGCACACATTCAAGAAACACTGCCCTACGGTCCAGTTCTCCCGGGTTCATGTTAATATAGTCCTTTCACGATACAGTAACCTCGTCACGCTCAACGGCATTTCACGGGGAATACTATTCCCCGTGCTTATCGCTTCGCGGTTTTCATACCAATACACTACAAGTATTTTTATTGCAAGTTTAACCATATTAGGGTTAGGTACATTATCAAGTGAATCAATACGAATATAACTTTTAGCGTCTTCTTCGGCTGCATCGATTAGATTTTGGATAAGCACATCATCCTCATCGTATTCGATGCGAGCATAAGCTTTTGCTTCTGCCAAATCAACGAACGCCATTATTCAGCAGCCTTCTTTGTGTTTCTTTTTGCAGGTGGTTTCTTGGCAGGCATTTCGAGTTCCACGGTTTCAGCTTCTTCAACAACATTTTTTGCAAAATTGTTTTTAACCCAAATTTGAGCAACGTTATTTTCGATCTCCATTACGGTGCCGGCTTTTACGCCAGCACCTTTGTAACGGAGTTCTTTCAGTGTTTTTACTTTTATCACCTTAATCACTCCTTATTTGTTAGGCTTCAAGAATTACATATGGAGATACAGTTGTGACTCCGTCTTCAAGTTTGATTGGCGATTTAACCCAAGGCTTGCCATCAACATTTGTAAACGCTTTGATGATAGTTTTGTTTTGTTTCCAAAGCGCGTGTTCAGACGCACCAACATACAACCCACTACCATCTTTAATCAGATATTTACTAAAATCTACCAGCGCCAAATCGCCACGAGCGCCTAGCGGGAAAGTTTTGCCAGTAAATTCAATCGGATGTCCAGCCAGCATAGAAGGAATAGCTTTTGTTGCATCACCCATAATAAAGATATAGTTGCCGGCAGCATCTTGAATTTTAGCAAGCGCAGGGATAGTGGCTTGATGGGCTACCCATACATAACTTTCGCCATCCATTTTAGCTTTGACAAGCATATTCAAAATATCGTCATAGGTAATTGTACCGCTGGTATTGCGCGCAACCCCTAATGCGCCGGTGTTCCCATTTGCGCTGGTAGCTAAAACACCAAGGGGCTTACCAGTTCCGTCTCCTTTCAAAAAGGCCATATCCTCGGCTTGGGCAATAGCTTGCCCTAAAAGGTTCTGAAACAACGTGCCGGCTGCCATATAGTTACGTAACAGCTTATCGGTAGTAGTAATCGTGCCAGCAAGCTCATGTGGAGTTAAAGATACTGCGTCAAATTTTGCATCTGTGCCAGGTTTTTCAGCTCCCTCATCAATCCATGCAACCTCTACGCCCCCAATGGTATTGTCAGAGTAATCCAAGACCGGGATAGTGAGCGACGCATCTGGAGGATTGCCAGCCGGAATAACAGTTGCGCGTGGACGCACAATAGTTTTAGCTGCTGCAATTTGTAAAATTTCGGTAGAATATTGTTCGGGAACCAAGTATCCACCCGAGCTATCATCACCCATGCTCTGTTCTTTGTTTAGGCGACCTTTTTTATCACCAAAAGCAACAGCATGCAGGAATTCCCCAAAAGATTTGAACCCACCATTATCTTTGTCGCCATCTTTATGCATATCGGCAATAACCGCCGGAGCAGATACAGTAGCTTTTGCTGCATCAATACCTCCTCTTGCTTCAAGCAGGCGGTCAATATTTTCTGCTTGCTTTTGAAGTTCTTTCACTTCTGTTTCCTGTTCATCCGTGAATTCTCCCGCCTCTTCTGCTGATTTTAAAATACTGTCTGCTTTGTCAATAAGAGCTGCCTTTTTTTGCAATAATTCTTGTTTGTTTTTCATTAATTTCTTACCCCTTTCATTTTTAACAAATTGTTTTTTTGCTGATACAACGAAATCGAAAACGGTTTCGCTGATTTGTAGATGTCCCCTGCGGGAAATGAAAAACCACTATTTTCTTTGGTGTCGAGTAATTCGCTCGCCCAGTCGAATAGTGGTTTAATATCAATATTCAGATTTTTCGACCCTTCAATTAGTGCCTGCGGGTTTGCCGGCACTGGCACACAGGAATATTCAAGCAATTCCTGCCTAATAAAATCAATGCCATAAGGCCTGTTAACATCTTCGCTGAACTTCCATTCTTTAGCTGCAAAGCCTACGGAAACAGCATTCATAAATCCATTTTTGTACATCTGTGCCACGCTGTATCCAAAAGCCGAAATATCACGAGAAACAAATTGCGCTCTGCTTTTCAGCTTGCCGTCTTCGACCCATTCAGTCAAAGACTTAGCAATCGGCGGTTTATCTGTTTGATGAGCAAACAATACAACTGGATTCTTGCGGTAATTATCAAGTTCCCAGCCGTTAACATCGATTGTATCCCTCGCCCTGTCAACACTTCCATCAGATATGGTAAACTCCAACGTTATCATGCCGTCTATTTCTTCAACCTCTTTTACGCCCAAAAGCGTAAACTGTTTAAAGTCTTGTATGATTCCTTCTGACGGCCTTGAGTCCCTGGCCTCGTCAATTAGCATTATTTGATCCCTCCTTTCCCACATTTTCAAGCAACATCAAATTACCATTGGCATAAAACTTATTGCCTGCATCACCCGGTTCTGGTGCCATATTTTCCATTGCCCGCCATTCATTAGGAGATAATGCGCCATTTTGAAACATCTTCTGTGCCATTTCGGCACGGCCGACATTATCGCCACGCAACATACTAAGAACATCGAACTCCAAATAATATCCTTCAGAACGTTCTTTTTCTGACAACAGTTGCATATTCATCTGCTGTTCATACCTTCTAAACCATGGCAACATGCTATATTGGATAAACTCAAGGCTTTGATGCTCGATGTTGTTATTAGTTGCTCTGTCTAAAGACTGGATTAAATGAAGCGGTACCCTGTATATTCGAGCTATCTCCTCAATTTGAAATTTTCTTGTTTCGATAAATTGAGCTTCTTCTGGAGGTATTGAAATAGGTTTATAGCTCATACCTTCTTCAAGTATCATTGTCCCGCCGCTATTACTGTTCCCCGAATATTTGTTCTCAAAATCTTCCCGCAATCTTTCATGAGCCTCTTTGCTAAGTTGTTGAGGATGTTCTAAAATCCCCGACGGATTAGCTCCATTTGCAAAGAAGTTTTCTCCAAATTCCTCGGCGGATAATCCCAGAAGAATAGCGTTCATTGCCATTCTGATTGGAGAGTAACCCATATACCCATCGTATCCCATTCCAGGTATATGTAGCACTTCATCATGCAACAGTGTTTTCTGCCCATTTGATGTTGATACAATATAGGTCATATACCCGGTTTCTTTGTTTTTCTTTGGCTGCACAGTATTTGGCGGGAGCAGGTTTAGTCCAATTACCTGTCCCCTATTGTTATAGAGGATTTGAGAATAGTTGTTCCCTGTCAACAACGCATGAACAGCACTTGTTTCTTTGAAATAATAAGCTGTTTGTTTGTCCTTTAACGCCACACTATGAACAACATCATAGAGTGGGTTTTCTGTCGCTCTGCGCCGTTTCCCATTCTCGTCTTTTTGGTAAAGATGCAAATTACAGGTAGCAAGGGTCTCGGATAAAACTCTAACGCATGCCCAAACTGCAGAAAATGTCATTGCGGTTTGATCCGAAACACAGATATTACTTTTGGGGACATAGCAACCTGTACCGGTTGAATTACTTTTCATAACAGTCGGGCTACGCGCACTAAATAATTTTTCGGCTATCTTTGCGAAAAAGCCGCTTTGATTTTTATTCATATACTTAACAAGCCCCTTTCCTCATATACACTAGTTTTTGCTTTTTCCTGCATCATAGCGCGACCTAATGCCATTATTAAAGCAACAACACCATCAATACGTTTAGTGCCTTTCATTTTCACCGGACGTATATTTTCGTTTTCATCACTTTTAACAGTAACATTATTAATCATCCAACGCATTACCGGGCTGCCGCCGTGTTCTATTTGTTGTCCCCGAATAAGCTTTTCCAGCTCTTTTGTTGGTGGCGATAATGTTTTTGCGCCCTGCCTCATTTCAACCATCTCCAACCCACCGTCAGCTAAATTACCTGCCAATTGGTGAGCCGCCCACGGGTCAAATCCAATTTGTTCAATTTTGTATTTTTTAGCCAAGTCACCAATATCTTTCTCGATGACGTTGTAATCAACAACATTGCCTGGGGTTACTTTAATGTAACCATGTTTCAACCAAATATCATATGGTATCTTATCTTTCTTTATGCGTTCTCTTAAGCTTTCTTCTGGTATCCAGAAATTAAACAACGCTCGATATTTTTCATGACCGTTTTGCGGCGGGAATAACATTACAAAAGCTGTTATATCGATCTTGCTTGATAAGTCCAGTCCAGCAAAACAAGTTAAATTTTTAAGTTTTGCAGGATCAACTATACCTCCTGCTGCATCCCATAATTCAGTAGGCAGCCAATCAGTATTTTTATAGTTTACCCATTGATTAAGTCTAAGTTGCCTGAACGTCCGTTCTTTGGCAGGACTATCTTTAGCCTGCACTGCCGCCGCTCTGACTTTATCAATGTCAATTGTATGCCCTAATGATGGATTGGCTTTATACCAGTTATCCTCATTCCATGGATCGTCATTTTCGTTGATACCATAAATCGCGGCATAGAATGTATCATCTTTCATAATGCCTTTTCTGACACGTTCCGCATATTCATGTATCTCCCAGCCTATGCTTGTTCTGTCAGGATCATCGCCCGCTGTTGTAATTAAGAAAAACAACGGCTGCGACCTTGCGTCACCTGACCCCTGCGTCATAACATCGTACAATTGCCGGTTCGGTTGTGCATGAAGTTCATCAAATACTACGCCATGAACATTTAATCCATGTTTAGTAAATGCTTCAGCAGACAAAACTTGATAATAGCTTTTAGTAGGCTTATATATTAACCGCTTTGTCGACATTACTGGTTTTATTCTTTTCTTTAGTTCCGAGTTCTGATCGACCATTTCAACAGCCACATCAAAAACGATACTTGCCTGCTGCCTATCAGCGGCGCAGCCATAAACTTCTGCGCCCCATTCTCCGTCAGCGCAAAGCAATTTCAAACCAACACCTGCGGCTATTTCTGATTTACCATTCTTTTTAGGTACTTCAACATACGCCGTATTGTATTGTCGATAACCATTGCTTTTTAGTGTCCCAAACACATCACCTATTATTTGACGCTGCCATGGCAACAGCTCAAAATTTACACCGCGCCAAATGCCTTTAGTGTGTTTCAATGCTTCGATAAAGGCTATTGCCTTGCGGGCTTCCTGTTCCGAATACATAATTACCCACTCAACAACGAACTAAAATCATTTTCACTGTCGGGATCTGCAACAGTTATACTTGCTCTGGCTGCTGGTGATAGCCCAAACTCGGAGCAGAATGACCTGAAATTTTTCAAAGCACTGTTGCCAATAGACACTTCCGGCCGCTGTTGGTTGTATTCGCCCCGCTCTGTATTAATCGTCATTACTCGACCTTTTTCTTTCAAAACATGTTCGCACTCTACCCAAATGCCATAGCTCTGACACGCGGCCGCAAAAGCTTGACCGTCAATGTTTGTTAACAATCCAAGCTTGTGCAGTTCCAGACCCAAATCCTTCCACATCTTTTTTGCATATCCATTCAGCCATGAAGGACACTCCGGCATTACCGGTTTAGGCTTTGGCTCGTTTTGATTTAGCGGCCTTTTGCCCGGATTGCCATTCAAAACTTTTAATTGAGTTGGTGTGTTTTTTCTTCCTGATGTCATTTTTGATCCCCCTCTATATTTTTATGCGAAATTTTATTCCAACTGGCGAAACGGTATAGCAAAAAGAAGGGTTCAAAGGATTTACACCCCCTACCCCTGTCCCAAGTTCTCCAAAAATATTTTCAAATTATTTTTAATTGCAAATCAAATGGTATATTACCTGTCCTCTGTCGCTGTTTTCTTATCATGACAACGTTTGCACAACGGCTGCCAATTACTCCTATCCCAAAACAGCGTTTGATTTCCCTTATGCGGTATGATGTGATCGACTACTGTTGCAGCATCAGGACACCTTGCGCAAATCGGATGCTTGTTTAAAAACAATTCTCTAGCCTTACGCCACTTATGCCCATAACCACGCTGTGCTGCTGTGCCTCTGTTATAGTCTTTGCTACGCTTATGCTTCTCACAATAGCCACGCTCTACTAATTCAGGACATCCGGGGTATGCGCATGGTCGCTTTAGTTTATTGACTGCCACAATATCACCTTCTATTTATTTTAGGCCCGAGTATTGTTGTTGGCTTATTCGGGAATTTTCCAGTTTTCTTGACTTTAACAAAAGCCAACACGAACACACCACAGAATATTTCAAGACGCCTATTACCCTTATAATCATGGCTACTGTATGCAAAGCCAAACATTAGCGTCCAGGGGTTTAATATGTATAGTTCCATTTCTCCGCACCACCTTTGCAAATAAAAAAGCACCTAACCAAAAGGTTAAGCACTTGATATTATATTGCATGCTAAATTTTGTTATATATTGCCGTGTTTTAACTGCTTTTTAATGTCAAATTATTTATTTAGATAAAATGCGATACAATCTTGTCTGTTATTATAATCGTTAAAAAAAAGATGGTTATAAAATCGAACCAAAAGCCACTAAGATGCTTAATGAACACTAAAATCATAAAGATAAGGGCTAATAAACTTATTACCAGTATTAACCTTCCCAACATCTTTAGTAACGACATTGTAATACCTCTCTAATAATGCGATCTAGTCACATTGCGCAAGACCATCAGGCATCCTTCGCATATAAGCTATACCTTTATTTAATAAGCGTATTTCGCCAACAACTTTAAAAATTCATAAAATTTAAAGGTATTATTGCCGCTGTATTACCCCAACGGCAGGGCAATGTTCAAGTGCTAAGCCTGAACGTTTCACCTTTGCAGGTTATCCCGTTACTAGGCTTCCCTGCAATGTTTTGATACTACCAGTGCGGCCACTGCAAGCCGCACGGTAGGTGCTATGGGTAGTTTTATCCGCATCATTCATACGATAAATTGCAGCTATCATATGCCATCATACGGCGAACGCCATAGCCAATATATAACATACGGTTTGCCACTTGCTCGGATAGTGAGCGGGTTACTGCGTATGCGCTATAAATTTAATGTGTGGCCTTTTGATCACTCCGGCCGCAGGAGCTGGTGCTATTGGTGATACCTTAAATGAGTGTAAATCCTATTAACATTATTTTACATCTTATATTTTATCATGGGTTAGGGGTGACATTCTATGACATCTTTACCATTTCCAATAATGCCCATCCGTGAAATCGAAGCACTGATCTTTTGTCATAGTGCAAAGCATCCGCAACGTCTTGCCAATTTCGCCTTGAAAAATAATAACTTTTTAATACTGCCCTGTGCCTTTCGTCCGGTAATCTGTCGATTATCTGTTCTGCTTCCATTCTTGCCCGCAGAAGCTCTTTACTGCGTTTTTCGATGTATCGCTCCACCTCGATGAGATTAGCAGCCACAGATGCCATTTTATCCGTATTTGCACCATGTCCAGGAGCAAAGGACAATGAAGGTGTAATCTTTTCCGCAAGCGACCGCAAACGCTCACGCTCATCTAGCAAGTCACTGATTTCTCCTGCTATGAAACGATATCTTTTTAGCTTTGCTTTAACTTCCTCTATCGTCATTTGCTACCCCCTGTATCTGCCGATGTATGAATATAGCGTATTTTTGCTCACATTCAGCTTTTGAGCAATCGCCGGAACATCCCACCCAGCAAACCCCATTTCAAAAATTGTTGTATGCATATCGCTCCAGTCAAATGCTTTAGACGATGCCGAATTTCCAAGCGGTTGAAATATCGGAATCCCACCGTGTTTATCCATGATATCCCTAAATACTACTTTCATAGTTTTGTGCGGCTTGTAGTGCTCTTTTCCCGCTTCTGTTTCTTTCCTTGCCCTAGCTTCCTCACGCCTACGTTGCTGCTCTTGTAAATGAGCTAAACGTGGATCTGTCGATGTTAGCGGATTTGCTGCACCTTTATACTCTTGTACTGGTGTATGTTCTCCTCTAATACAAGGGTTTAAGCCTATAAACGCACAATAATATCTGTCCCCACAACTTTTCAGCCTATAACATTTTTCACAATCTATCACGTTTTCAGCTCCTTCTACCGCATTATCATGGTCCATACTATATATTGTCCTATCTCACTGCCCACACCTATTGCTATACCCGTTATAACGCCTATTGCTATACCAATTACTACCGCTGTATTTGATTTCATTAGAATGGGATATCCTCATCGAACGGCACCGCATGCCCGAACTGCTCAAACTCGCTTTTATCGCCGCTTGTACCGCCTTTATCAGATTTTCGCTCTACAAACTCCACACCATTTGCGATTATTTCAGACACCCAACGTTTGCTGCCGTCTTTGGCTTCGTAACTACGTATCTGAAGCCGTCCATCTACAAGTAGTCTATGCCCCTTTTGACAGCTGTTACCCACTAATTCAGCAGCTTTACCCCAAACAACAACGGGGATAAAATCGGTTTCTTTGTTTCCGTTGGCGTCTTTAAACGGCCTGTCTACCGCTAACGTAAATTGAGTTACTACTTTGCCGGTCTGTGTATACTTTACGTCCGGGTCTTTGGTTAAGCGTCCCATTAAAATAACTTTATTCATGATCAACTACACTCTTTTCTGATAAATTATCAACAATGTGACGAGAGCTTTCTAATAAAGGTAAATTCGCTTCTGTAGGCACATAAATAATTTGATTAGGTCCATCCTCAAGATTGCGAATCCAAAGATACCGTAAATAAGCTTCGTTATTTTTTAAGCTATCACCAATAATTCTATTCGCTTCAGCCACACCTTTCGCTCTGATGATTTCTGCTTCTGCTAAAGACTTTGCACTTTCTTTTTTAGCCTCGGCTTCCTGAATAGCAATTTTTCTGTTACCTTCCGCTTTTCTTAGTTCTGCAATACCAGCCTGCTCGCTAGTCCACACATTATAAAGTGGATAGCCTACTAAAACAACGCACGCACAGATCAATACCACTAATATGCCCGCTCCTACTAAAATTGTATCGTCCTTAAATATTTTCATCATTCATTCCCTCTCTTCTCTATAAATTTTGTTATATTCCTTACATTCAAACAGTACCCACCCCCTACGGCTACCATCATCATCTACAAGCGGTACATTAGCTTCGTGCCGGTCGCAGTCGGTGTTAGTACAGTATTTCTCTATAAATTTGTTACTTCGTATGCAGTAGGCTTTGTCGTTCGTCATCTGCTCTTCTCCTTCCTTCCGTCCATAATAGCCCCGCAGTAAGGGCAGTTTTTATATTTTTTACTGCCGCTGTAGATCGGTACACGCTCACCACACACGCTACAATCACCGATGGGGTGTTCAGAGTGTTCAATCCAATGCCCATGCTTGCGTTCTTCTACTGTAGGGGCTTCGTCTATTAAAAATTGAATGGTAGTGATTGCTGCCATTAAGCTGAAGCGCAACTCTTTTCGCCGACGCAGGGCGTCTGCATCTATTAATCTCATAATCTATTCACCGTCCTAGTTTCAAATCCAGAGGTACACAATTTCTATAAGTAACTTTCACTTTCCCCTGCTGCAACGCCAGCAGTGCTTCTTCGCAGCCTTCTTTAGTACGATAATCATAAATAGTAAAAATTAAATCGTCTTTTCCACGCACACCTCTTTCAAGGTCACAAATAAAGTACCAATAACTGCGTTTCCCATCATTGTCTAATTTTCCATAAATAGGCCTATTGCAAATAATAAACCGTTCATTACGTGCCATAACTTTATATGGCGTTTTCTCTGTACTTACATATACCTTGTCCCCAACTTTTATTTTGCTATAATCCATTACTATTCACCGTCCTCTGGTTCAACCTCTTCCCAGTACCAATCACAAGTCAATTCATTTTTCACTAATACAGCTTGTTTTTCAATTTCTTCTTCTGTTGCATTTTCCTCAACTTCAAATTCATCATATAATTCACAACCAGCAAACCCAGTTTCTACGATAACTTTAATTCTTCTCATTTTTTATCACCGTCCTCAGACACAAATTCAGAAGGTCTACCAAAAGGAGATATGATATCTAAGCCAAGGCATAGACGAGCAAAATTTTTTACGCTTAAATTTTCCCTTTGACAAATACCACAGTGAAAACTGCCTAGGTATTTGCACTCATGGCACCAGCCTACGTACTTGATTTCAAGATTTTTCATAATTTACACCGCCTTTCTACATTCGTCACACAAATAGTCAAACTTTCCCAAAGTACCTTCCGTATACTCACTATCAACGTCGATACGCCTTCCGCACTTGCAGCACTCACAAAACCACCCGTTTTCAAAGTAGACCTTTAACGGAAGATTGTTGATACTGCCGTATTCGTCCGCCCACGGTAATCGGCTAACGTTGGCATCTAAAAAATCAATATCCAATTCGCTAGCCCCTTCTCGTTTTGCTTGACCTCTTGTTTTTCCGTATACAATAACGGCGTATTCATCACCGTCACGCTCCTTACAGCAATACGCTTTCATCTACTCCACCGCCTTTGCTAATTTAACTGGATATCGGCTCAAACTACGAATCATGTAGTGCATAAGCTCTACCCGGCGCCCGATGTTTAGCGTAAATTTCCCCGGCTTCCGTTCCCGACTTATGTATTTATGATCAAAGCGTTCACGGTACAAGAGAATGCCAATTCCACGGGCGGTATAGTATTTCAATTCTTCTTTGACCGTTTCTTTTTGATAAAGTTCTTCCGGCAAAACAATGTAATTATAATCGCCACAAAATGATAGCTTTGCTTTACTTTTTAAGTCTGACAGGCTAATTTTTATTTCATAAGCTCGAAAGACGTTAGTGCTACTCATTGTCATAAAATCAACATATTCGTCCCCATAACCAGCGCCCAAGCAAACTTCATAGCACCCATATACACCTGGGGCATCAGCTTTAGTGTAATGCAACAGCGCTTTTTTAATTTCTTTAGTCAATTCCGTTTCAGCCATTTCACCATCTCCTATACCTCTCTAAAATCAATACCTGGGTACCGATAAAGCAGCATCTTTTTCTTTAGCAAATACACCTGAGTCCGCATACCCTTTGTATCAACGTAATATATATGCCCGTCAGCTTCCGTCACCTTAAAATCAGCTCGATAAATAATCGGCCTTATCTTTTTACCGTCTCTCTTATAACCAGGCTGTAAAACAAATTTTGGCTGTAGTTCAACCTCTTTTACTGTCCCTTCACGCATAAGCCAGTGTAACTGCCAGTAATAGTCAGCTTCTTTTTCGCTGTCGAAACGGATACCGTCTACCTCGGTAACTCTATTGCCATATTTCAGCACAGGTACAGCCCCGGGTAAATTCGCCGGCACCGTTACGCTGTCCGAACGAATTTTACTTACAAGATGTGCCGGCAGTTCATTCCACGTCGTCATTTATTACTACCGCCGATAACATAATTTCTAGAGCTTTCTTCTCTCGCCTTAACCGGGCATTTTTACCGCCGAGCTGACTATTTTTCCGACGCAGATGTTTGAGTTCAGTCAGTATCTGCATAAGTACTGGTTTCAATACTGGTACATACTGATCGCCTGGTTCTTTTTCGATTAACGCCATCATAATTTTTATATTTATTGGTTTCACTATTTCCAACTCCTTATATTAACAGGCCGCCCCCTACGGGCTAATCACCTCCGCAGGGGTATACTTCCCTTTATGCTTGTATATAGTTAGTATGCGCGGCCGTTTTAACTAAAATAAATTTATCGGTATCTCGGCTTCTGCTGCTATACCTTGCATAACATATAGTGCATTAGGTAGAGCTATTCCATTGCCCCACATCTTGTACTCTGCGCTGTCCGTATGCAATTTGTTATACCAGGTAAGTATTTGTGCTTTTGTGTAGTCTTTAACGGCTTTGTTGTTGATTTTTGCGTAAGCATTACGTACTTCAAGCCAAAATTTATATTCTTCATCCGTGAAGTTTTCTTTTTTATTAAGATGTCCCCATAAATCAGGGAAACCTTGAAGTCTTGCGCATTCGGTGGGGGTTAAGCGGCGTACTATGTAACGCGCCTGCACTGCCGCCGGTCGGTCTATAGTATTCAGCGTGTAGCACTCATTTTCTCGCCAGCCTTTGTCGTTACAGCCTGCCGTATCTGCTCGATCTATGCCGTTACCTTGCAGACAGTAAACAACACCTGGTACATTATTGCCGCCTGTACCGCATCTTGCGGTTAAGGTAGGCGTTTTTTCTATGTATTCGCTCGGAGTACGTAACCTGGCTTCTCCTATGTCATAACAACGTACTGCAGGTTCGACGACTAAACACGTATAATCCGTAATTCGATTGTTATGGTCTCCTGTAATAGTGCTTACGATTTGACCATCACCGTTGCCCCTTGCATCGTATACTACGGCTGGGACAGCACCTGCTCTCAGTGTAGGGCTTTGTTCTTCTGCATAGCCTACACCTCTTGTTTTTGCGCTTTCTTCTGGACAAAAACCAGCGGATACAGTTATACATGGCGGGTTTTTATAATGCGTTGCTTTCAGACAGGGGGCTCTGCCGTGCGTACTCAGTTTGACCACCGATATTGTCAACGATAATCGGCTGGAACAGGTATTGATCGTTGTTTGTCGCCAGTATGGCGGTTTTGTCCTTGCACAGGGATAACCTTGTCCCGCTTGAACTTCAATATTTTCAACAATGAAAGTTTGCTGTTTCATCCCAGGTTCAGCTTGTATACATCCAGCTTTTTCGCCTAAGTCCCTAATCTCATTTCGTTGATTCTGTGCAAATGCGATTAAAGAGTCGCTTTCTCCCGCTCGATCATCTGTTCCAACGCAGTTTTGAGCATCGGCGGCAATTCCTTGCCACGGCGTTCTGCCCGCCTCAAAATACCCTCGCAGGCTTTCGCGCTTAAATAGTATTTCTTGGGCACATTCGCCTCTAAAATCTGCGACAAGGTAGATTCTACGGCGTCGCTGGGGGACTCCCCAATATTGCGCGTCAAAAACTCGGTATGCAATGCTCCATCCGTCTCCACTGATACAATCTGCATATGCCCAGCCAACTTGCGGAACCGCAGGCATAACGGCGTTCGGTTCCGTGATTTTAATAAATTCTTCAAGCACAAGCCTGAAATCTTCTCCCCGATTACTGCTAAATGCTCCTGGTACATTTTCCCAAACAGCGAATCTTGGATAAATTCCATTTGTTTTAACCCTCATTTCTTTTATTATTCGGATTGCCTCCATAAACAACCCGCTTCGTGTTGTTTCTTCGTCGCCGACAGCCGTATGCTTCAAACCAGCACGTTTACCCGCTACTGACATGTCTTGACATGGGCTTCCGAAAGTTATAATGTCCACTGGTTCTATCTCTGCACCTTTGATTCTGCTTACATCACCCAAGTGCTTCATGGTTGGGAAACGGCTTTTAGTAACAGCTATTGGATATGGTTCAACTTCCGATGCATAAACAGGCTCTATTCCGCACAAGCTTGCTGCTAAAGGAAATCCTCCACTGCCATCAAATAAGCTCATTAGTTTCATATCAATCTCCTAAAATTCATTGTCCTCGCTACTTATGCTAACGCATTCCTTGTCCTGCAATCTTTTAAAATTATTAAATATCTCCCGTACTGTAACAGCCCGCGGATCATCTGACCACATCAAGCAGCTCGGGCAAATATGCACCTCAAAATATCGACCTCTGTTTACGTGACTACCCGCCGTTGTATCCTTATGGCATATATCGCACTTCATGATCTCACCTCAAAACAGTTCTGACGCTATCGCCATCTGCGTACTATCAATACGCTTTTTGGCAATATCAAAATATTTTTCTTCAAGCTCTATTCCAATAAAATTTCTCTCCAATTTTTTACAAGCTACTCCGGTACTCCCGCTTCCCATGCAGTTATCAAGTACTACTCCACCAATATCCGTATATGTCTTAACGAGATATTTTAATAATGCAACTGGTTTCTGGGTCGGATGCAAACAAGTTTTATGCTTATCGCTTTCAAAATACAAAACATTTATCGGGTACCGCTCTGTGCTATCGTAATCTTTTATACAAATAGCTTTATTATATACCTCTGCTGCTTTACATTTTCTTTTGCTTGACGCCTTAGAAGTCTTACGTTCAAATCCTTTTTCTATTTGAGGGTTATATATTGGCTTATGTCTATAGAAAACAGTAATATCTTCCATAACCTGCAAAGGCATCACTTTAGCATTCAGATACCCATTTGCTATATTTTTTAACCATACCCAGCTATAGCGGTACCATTTTCGATTACTATTTATTAAGTCAGTTGTAAAAGGCTGCTTCCCAAATAATAAAACGGCACCATTGCTTTTTATTATGCGTTTATATTGATTCCAAAGAACATCAAGCTGAATTGCTTTATCCCATTTGCAAGCCGTTGTGCCATATGGCAAATCGCAGAATATCATATCAACACTGTTATCTGGTATCTCTTTCATGAGATCCAAACAATCACCTTGCCACAATGTTATATCTCCCATTGCCTACCTCCTAAAGTTGACTGTCTATCAAAACAGTTCTGACTTATTAGTGTTCAGCTTGTCAAAATGTTCTTCGCCTAAAATCTGTAGTTCTGCCATATCTGCAGCAAGGTTATACATTTTTGCGTGCTTATTATTTCCATGTGTATCGGTAACCTTAGCTCTAAATTCGGCAATAGTCCCTAAGAAACAACCACAAGACACTGTTATACCTTTGTCTTTATTTTTGAAAAATGTCGTAAAACTAAATCTACTACCAATGCGACCGATCAATAAATAGTCAGCGTTGCCGTACACCTCAGCGTTGCCGCACACCCAAGCGTTGCCGTACACCTCAGCGTCGCCGTACACCCTAGCGTCGCCGCACACCCTAGCGTTGCCGTACACCTCAGCGTCGCCGTACACCCTAGCGTTGCCGCACACCCTAGCGTTGCCGTACACCCAAGCGTCGCCGTACACCTCAGCGTTGCCGTACACCTCAGCGTCGCCGTACACCCTAGCGTTGCCGCACACCCTAGCGTTGCCGTACACCCAAGCGTCGCCGTACACCTCAGCGTTGCCGTACACCTCAGCGTCGCCGTACACCCTAGCGTCGCCGCACACCCTAGCGTTGCCGTACACCCTAGCGTTGCCGCACACCCAAGCGTTGCCGTACACCCAAGCGTCGCCGTACACCCAAGCGTCGCCGTACACCCAAGCGTCGCCTTCTTGCGCTAAGTTATCTTCTTTTTCCACATATCCACCAAATTCACCAGCTTCAACACTTCCAAAGCTAATTAAAGCCTTAATCCTAAATAATTTCTTGCCCAATTTTTCTATAAACTCTGCTGTCAACTCATACTTTTTCATAGTTACCGCTCCTTTAAACTTTAGCTAAATCACCTTGACGACATGCTGACCGTTTTGGTACTACATCAGGCACTAACGGATGATATTTATAACACCGCTCACGATCAGCTACCACATAAGTAAATCCGCTTTCTTTATCTACTCTCAAAAACGGTTGATGTCCGCTGTATGGGCAATCAACAGTGTTAATACATTCAGCGCATTTTCGTTCGACGTCTGCGATAAAGCTGATATCGCTGCAATTACGCTTTATAAAGTTATCATCGGCGTCAGGGAAAATCCTCTTTGCTGCAGCTCTAACTTTCTCACTTATTGGCTGCCGTAGTTCGCCAAATGTTTTTCCGGCAGCAAGATCAGCAAATAGCTTCTTTACAAACTTATTTGCCGCTTTAGAATTACGCTCAATAGCCTTCTTCTCTGCACCGATTTTATTTTGTCGTAGGATTGATAAAGTATTATTAATATCTGCCCATGTTGGCCAATATTTATTATTATCAGCGATATAATCAACAGTATCGCCCCACATCTCAATGTCTGTGTATTTATAACGCTCCAGGGTTTGCCTTTCGATAGTTTTTTTTGCATCTTCGCTTCCCCAGTTTGGCTTTAATCCCGCCGCCTGCCACACTTCATAAGCTGCCGTTATCTCTCTAAGTTCCAACATACGGCATATCCCTCACTTCCTCCCAGTCCAGCCCCATAAAACAAGCCAGTCTGTATTTTCTTTTCTCCGGAGGTATCGCTGCCCAGCGCTCCTTATTTTTTGCAATCCATTCGTCTTTCTCTTGTGCTTTCCTGTCAGCAGCTTGCACTGCTTCAGACAATTTGATTTCATCCGTCCAGCGTTCATCCTGCAAAAAAGTATCAGGATCAGGTATGTACCTTCCGTTCTCCTCCTGCCACTGATTAGTTTTTTTGTATCGCTCAACAGCAGCATTAATCAATGCATACTGTTCTTCAGAGTGTACACGCATATTCATCCATGCTATTCTTGCAACAGGCTTTTTCCTTTTCGACGGATATAATTCCCAAAATCGCTCAAAGCCTTTTTCTTTATCTTCTTTAAGTTCTTTATATTCTTTACCTTCTTCTTTTATGTGTCGGTTATCTGTCGGTTGTCTGTCGGTTATCTCTTTGTTATTCTGTCGGTTATTCTGTCGGTTATCTTCTTCTTCGTTAGACTGATAAAGCCGCCAGTTTACTATGGTTATAAGCTTTCCGCTCTTTGTTGACTTGCCTGTTAAGCTGACGGTTAAAAAATCGAGTTTTTCAAACCGCTCTAAAGCAGTCCTAATTTTCATTATTGTAATTTCAGACGAATTACATCTTTCTTTTATGGCTGGCGCACTTGCAATAAATTGACCAGGATTGAGCTTGATTTTTTCACCATAGTAATCCCATTCAGTCTCTTTCCAGTTCGCCATAGCCAGCAAGGTTATTAATATAACCCTCTGTTCATTTGAGCTGTTCAGCCATATTGGTTTATTTAATAGCTCCCTATAAAGCTTGAAATATCCGCTCATGCCGTCAATCCTCTAATCTAAATAATTTCTTCCGATAATCTCCATAAATTCTTCTCTGCTATGAGTTTCTTCAAACTTACGTTGACATACCCTTTTCAGCAGTAAATCTGTTTGCCTATCCTGATGCGGACCATTCTTCCCTCTATGATATTCAGGGGTAAGCCAAACTTTAAAGCCGTATCTTTCACTAATTTTTCGTAACGGACCAAAGAAACAATGATGCTCCTCAAGTGGCACATTTTTCGCTCCAGATAGGTAACAATATTTTTCTTTCTGTATGATACTCTTAGCCATGCTTTACTACAGTCCTCATCAAGCGCAAAGAGTACTCAACCATTTTAGTCATAAGTTTTGTTGTGCATCCAGTTTCCGCTTCTAACGAAAACATGAGGTGAGCAATACCTGCCGCAGTTCGTGCTTTTAAGTCCTCATGATTTTCAAACGTCCCGGTTATAATAGTGTGCCCTTCTATCATCACAAATAAAGGCTCATCTTTTTCCAGTTTTTCTGTCAATATTTTCAAGATATGCTCTTTTTCTTTTATCATTATTATTTCCCCCATTCTTCAAGCATAAGTGCCATGTCAGCATCAGAAATAAGGTTTATACCAATTTCCTTTGCGTCATTAATCGTTCCATCTAATAACCGGCTAAATTCAAGCGTATTATAGGTACTACTGCCAAAATAACACTGCAGTTGTTTACCAGTCTGTCCATTAACAGTAACTTCTCCAAGATCCTTAACAGTACGCCATTGAGCTTTAAATCGTTCCGCTGCATTCGGTTTTGCAATGATATGCGTAAATACTCCATATCGCCCCAACATTTCAAGATATAGCGCATCTTTATTTGTCCGTAATTTAGCCGCCATTTCTCCAAGTAAAAACCATAATGCCGCATTTGCATCAAGGCTACGCTGCTTCCTAGCGATTTTTAATTCAAGCTGCAAGGGTTTGCCCTCGTCAGCCTTTTTCTTAAGTTCTGCGACCTCTTCTGCCTCTGACGATGATAGAGGAATCACAACGCTTGCCCCCTGCCATGTCTGTATCAGCTGAAGGTCTTTCACCGTGATCTTCATTTTGCTGCTGCCTTCTGACATTTCATACAGAGTGGCCTACCAAATTTCTGCACGCTATAATCATGTACTTTTTGGCTAATTTCAACCGTGCATTCCTGACACATCAAAAATTGTGGTCCAGTATTTTCGTCAGGAAACGCAGGCTGTGTTTGTTCTATTGGCGTAGGTGATGTTGCTTTATGTTCCGCTACAGGCGCATCAATTTTTTTACCCATATCAAACCGTACAACCCCCTTACTGTCCACGATTTTTAGCTTCACAAACTCACTTTTAGTCCGATCGTACTCTATGTCTTTCACAAAAAACTTTGCAGTGATTTTCCCATTGGTAGATAAATCCTGCTTCGATAGCTGCACCCATATAAACGGAGCATCGTATAGCTCACGCCCAATACCCCAGTTAAACCCGGCCCGTTTAAAACTATCACTTGCCAATCCCTTCGCGGCTTCTGTGTTACTCTCAGTGCCGGTATCCTCTTTTTCGATCCACTGCTTTTTATCATCGTCCCACACCGAAATGATACAATTTGCATTATCCCGTCCGTGATGCCGCTGCCAATTCATCGGTCCAAACGTTTCATCTAAAATTCGCATATCAACTCTTGCATCTTTATATAGCAGAAGCGAACAGCCGCTGTTATCCTTTTTCACCGTAGCAACCCGGCACTCCACCTCATCAGCAGTAAGAAGTCTTATTTCTTGCATCGCGTGTACCTCCTTTGCACCGTTCTGCACGTCTAAGCAGTTTAACCGCCTGCTTTGCGGTTACTTTAGGCTCACCGTATGCCTGCTGAAGCGCACGAAATGCCGCTAACTTTTCTTTCTCATTCATTTCTACGTCCTCCTAAAACTCTCTAAAAGTTTGACCGCCGCATCTACAGCGTGTATCCTCTATTGGCACTCTACATCCACAATGTACACATACAACGACTGGATACGGAGATGAACGGACCGGAAATTTAACTGGTTCTGAAAACGTCTTTTTTATTATTTCTACTGCAGTATTCAAACGATCGATTTTTTCCTGCTGTAACTTATCCATTTACAAATCACCTTCGCTCTGCTAAAATGAAGGTGGACGCTAAACCTAGTAAAATTTACATGTCCACCCTGAGCTATCGAAGCTGTAACTTCGGTAGCTCTTTTCTTTTGCCTATTCATCTCAACACCCCTACTGTCACTACAGCAGCCATAATAGCAATGTATGTTCCGACAAATATTGCAGTAGTTGCTACGGTAAAATCTCTGATCATAAGCCTAGCCCCCTAGCAACACCTTCTATATAAGCAATACGAGCTATTGCAGCGATTGTTGCAAGCGTTACGATGGTTACACCGGAATATGTTTTTGCAATCTCCCACGCACTATATAAACCGATAACGCACATCTCCGCAGATTGGTTCGCTGTTTCAATAAACTTTTTCATCATTCTCTCTCCTCCCTTTTCGCTATTATTTCGGCAACTCTTTTGCTCATCGTTTTTTCTCCGACACGCATAGTAGCTTTTTCGGCTAAGTATTTGTTTAGCAATTCCACATGGATCAATGTTTTTACTCCCACTTTGAAGCTAGGAAATTTGATATCGCCTTTAGCTAGTTCTTCCAACTTAGCTCTGCCAATACCGGTTAATTTTGCTGCATCAGCTAAAGTAACTGTTATTTTATCTCTTAAATTGATGTCCTGTGCGGCTTCCATGTTTACTCCTTTCTATGCTCCTTTGGGCTTGTTAGATGTTAGTAGATCGTCTACTGTGTTATAATTTTGGTAAATACTTGAAAGGTTGTGATTTTATTGGAATTACTTGATATTGATTATGAAATTTTAAATTTCATTGATCAGTTTGAAAAGGTTACAGAAAGCAACATATTAAAAAAATTCCCAAATGATAAATATGCCACTAAATATCGTTTAAAGCTCTTGTCAACTCCACGTTACACAAATCCTATAGCTATAAATCGTTCTGTCCAAGGTGGGACGCTAACAGAAGTAAGGCAAGAAATAATTCCAGATACCAGCTACATCGAATATAAAAAATTTGTTGAAAAAAGTGGCGGAATGACATTAACCATTGAAACAGAATTTGTTTTTGTTACACCTTTAGGAAGGATGGCTTTGCAAAACCAATCCGTTCAAAAATGCACCAAATCAAAAGCATTAAGGGAATTTAGGTTTTGGAAAATAGTTCCAATTCTAATATCAGTCATAGCTTTACTTGTTGCAATATTGGCATATAATAAATCTCAATCTACTGAACAATATGTGAAAATCGAAATAAGCAAAGAAGCTATTGAAACAATCAGCGGTAACCAATCTTCAAACGGTAACTCCTCTAAAAACTGATTAGATACCATCGGTATACAGCAGAAGAAATAATACTTAACGCCTTTAGCTCCTATGTCTTGCCTGCTTCTTATGTAGCGACGGTAATCCCGCCAATCTTCTAACATACTACGCTCCTTTCTGCTCTCCTGTGCTATAATCACCTCGGAAGGAGGTGATTATTGTGACTGCGAAAAACATTTATCAAGATATTATGAAGTTCATTAAATTTAGAGAAGCTGAATTATCCTCAACTCAAGAATTGAAAGTATTTTTAATCAACTACCCTCAATTTGAAGTTACACGAATTGGTCGGGTTGGCGACAACTACCTTATATTTGCAGGACAATCTAGCCAAGGGATTCATACCACTCTTTTGCTCCCTGCAGAAGCGCAGCCGTTAAATCTCGTGACAGTTGACTTGTCGGATCAACCCGATATACGGCCAAACAGAATTGGATTTCTTGAACACTCTTAACGCTCCTTGCAATGTTCTTTAGGTTATCGTTCAGCTGTTCCAACAGTTGAACGATTTTTTCGTTTTCTTCATTGTTCATACTCTTACTCCTTTCTACACTTGAGTTGCGGGGCTAGGCGTTTGTTTACTTTTAGTAACTATTTTGGGCAAAAAAATATTATCTTCTGTTACCTTATATAATTTGCAAAGCATAAAAAAATTACCTTGATCGATAGAAGTGTTACCTTTTTCCCAGTTTACAATAGTATTTTTGCTTTTGCGCAGCCTCTTCGCAACATCAGACTGTGTAAGCCCCGCATTAATCCTTGCTGCTCTAAGTGAAATTTGCAAACTCATTTTATCACCTCTCTTTTATGTTATCATTGTAGTTTACTTTAAGTAATTTGTCAATACTTTTCGTAAACTTTTTTTGAAAAAAGTATTGCCTGTTGTTCTCTTTAAGTGCTATAATATAGCAAAGGCGGTGAAGCAATGGAATTATACAGAAAAATATTTATTGAAAACTTAAAAAAATACTTAGACTTGAATGGGGAAACTCAATCAGAACTCGCTCAAGCCTTAGACATAAACCGTTCTGTCGTTTCTTCTTGGCTTTTGGGTACTAGATTTCCTAGAATGAATACTGTTGAACAGCTTGCACTTCATTTCGGAGTCAAAAAATCGGACTTATTGGAAAGAAAAAAAAGCGCATCAACAGACGCACCTCGTCAATACCCCTTCATTCCTGACGCTGTAGCAGCCGGTATGCCCTGCACGATAGAAGGGATAAAGGAATTGCCCACAATAGGCATATCAGACGCTATCATGGGCAAATACGCAGGCAACAAGCACATTATCATTATGCGTGTAAATGGCGAATCAATGAATAAAGTCATTCCTAGCGGCTCATTTGTTGCAGTAAAAACAGATGTAAACGCCGATAGCCTAAAAGACGGTGATTTAGTTGTGTTTGGCAAAGAGCACGAATACAGCCTAAAACACTTTTATAATGCTGGTGATAAGATTATATTTAAACCTAACTCAACTGACGTGAAATTTACCGACCACGTTTATAATAAGGACGAACCTGTAACAATAGTTGGTAAAGTTGTTATGTCAGTGAGAAATTATATTTAGGGAGTTGTTTATGATGAAAAAAATACTGTTTATTATTGGGGCTTTTTGTTTTGCTTGCAATCTAGCCTTTGCCAATGCTCCAAAACCTACTAAAAAGATTGTTTTGTTTTACAGAGTTCCAAATGCAATTCTTCAATGTCAAAACTCTAAAGAAGACATGATTGCCGGAAAAGAAGAGCTAGAAAAAGAACTTAGAAATCATTACGGTAAAAGATTTATTGTCGAAGAAATAAGACAATTACCTTATGAAGATTTTAATACAACTGCCGAATTCTTAGAAATGGTAAAAATAAATCAAACACCTTTTATTTTAAAAATCAGTTTAGAAGGGCAAGGAACATCAGTCGACTACTATCAGAACACTTATGGAGCAACAAAAACTGGTGTAGCTCCAACGACAAATGTTCATTTGTTTGAGGCGATTATTGATTCTAAGGACAATGAGCTGTACGCTCACGATTACGGCATAAAGTCATATACAACAGGAACATTTGCATTAGGCAGAGATATTTTTTCACAAAAAGACCCTCGTATAAATACTAAAAATGCAGTGCGCGGTTGTTTCCGTGATGCGTGTACGTTTAACCAATCTATCAACAAATATGCCAATCCAGCAGCTTACGAATTAGAAACAGATCGTTTTACTGGCAACTTTAAACCCCTAGCAGTTGCTGCACACAAGATGCTTGCTGAACAAAATGCAAAATTAGAAAAATTTAAGCAGTGGTGTAATTCTGATTCATCTCGATCCAACTATCTTGTTGCACTAAATAATATTCCAACATTTCAACAAAAAATTGCATTTATTGATTATTGGGAAAGCACAGGATTATATAAAGAATGATTTTATTAAATAAAAATATCCCTATACTAATCAAGTAGACAAACTACTTGATCATTTTGCTGGCAAAGGAAGTAATTATGGAACCAAAATAAAAAAGACCGCCCTGCGCCAACAGGAACGGTCAAGTAACGCCCACCGACAAGCGAGCTGATTACAGTATAATTATATCATATTGTCCTCAGCTCTGCTACTGCATACTCAAATTACAGTTAGGAGCTGATTTTTTATGGCCAGAAAAAAGAAACGAGCTGACGGACGAATAGTTATCACAAAAACATATAACGGGAAACGCAAGTTTTTCTACGGCTCGACAAAAGCGGAAGCTGAAAGTAAACAAGAAGCCTTTGAACAGGCACAGAGTAAAAATGTTTATTCGTCAGATATTTTATATGACGAATGGCTAGACGCATGGTTGGAGTATATAAAAAACAATTTATCCGCTGCAACCTTTGACAGCTATTGCGGTGTAGTAAGGCTTCACATAAGACCTGCACTAGGTCGCTACACATTGTCTGAAATAAGCACGCCATTACTGCGTGATTTTTTTGCACAAAAACGCGAATCTGGTTTATCGCCAAGAAGTATTGAGTACATCTACACTTTGCTGAAGTCCTCTTTAAAGCAAGCCTTGTTCGATGACATAATTGACAAAAACCCAATGGACAAGGTCGCAAAACCCAAAGTATACAAAACTAAGGATATCGTTGCACTTGATAAATTTCAGGTAAAAAAATTGCTTGACACGATATCCACCAACGAAATCCGACGCCTATTCCAATTTGCAATTGCTACGGGACTAAGACGATCCGAACTCCTAGGGGTAAGGTGGTGCGACATTGATTCACTTCACAAGACTGTTTCCGTAGCTCAAACGGTTTTGAAGATTGGCAGTAAAACGATAATTTCTCCCACAACAAAAAATACTTCTAGCCGCCGCACAATCTCTTTAGACAGCAAAACTTTTTCGCTATTAAAAGAACAACGAATTACTGTCATCGAAAGAAAACTAAAAACAATCGACTATGTTGACTTAGACCTTGTATTCCCAGGAGAAAACGGTAACCCGCGTAATCCTGACTGGGTAACCAAGATGGCAAGAGATTATGGCAAGAAAGCGGGTTTGCCGGCCGGCTTTTCTTTTCACTCCCTACGGCATACCCATGCGACACTGCTACTGAAAGCTGGCGTACATTTCAAAGTCGTACAATCAAGGCTCGGGCATTCTTCATTCAAGCAAACAATGGATACATATTCCCATGTTACACCCGACCTAGATTGCGATGTAGCAAAAAAGATAGAAAACTTTTTGTAGTCAAAATGTAGTCAACCCACTCAAGTTAAAATGTAGTCAAATAAAAATAACGGCCTGCAAGAATCTTGCAAGCCGCTTGTTTACTCATTTGGTGCGGTTGGTGGGATTTGAACCCACACGGGTCTCCCCGCCACCCCCTCAAGATGGTGCGTCTGCCGTTCCGCCACAACCGCATTGTGGTTAAAAATTACCGTTATAGACAAAAATGGTGCGGTAGAGAGGATTTGAACCTCCACGGGGTTGCCCCCACTAGCTCCTGAGGCTAGCGCGTCTGCCGTTCCGCCACTACCGCATTACAATTGCCTAAATCAGCAACAGTGATATAATAGCACACTATTACAACTCCGTCAATACTTTTTTAACCTGTTTTTATATAATTTGTAATACTCATCCCGATCATACAAAACTTTCCTCACATATTCACGTGTATCACTGTAGGGAATATCCTCGATTCTATTAAAATCGTAATCCCAATTATTTTCCTGCATCCACGCTTTTGTATTGCCACGACCGGCATTATAAGCAATCATCATCAAGACCCAGTTCCGCTGAAATTCATATTCCAGTTCTCCAAGATACCAACATCCTAAACGGATATTAGCGTCTGTACGATATAAATCCAGTGGGTCAAAATTTTTGATTCCCATCTGTTCGGCGATCCATGCCCCGGTATCCGGCATAATCTGCATTAGTCCGATTGCTCCAACCTTAGATACAGCCTTACGATCAAAATTACTTTCATTTTTTATGACTGCCGCCACTAAAAAAGGATCAATCTTGTTTTTCCCGCTGTATTCCAAAATCTCGCCTTGATAAGGCCACATATAAACAAACCGCATTTGTACTTCGTCAGACGTCCAAATTTTCCAGCCCAACAACGAAACTGCACACAGCAAAATCAGTACAAACCAAATTTTGCGGCTGTTGTTTTTCTTTTTTCGACGTCTGGCCAAACTCAATCCTCCATCTGTAATACTTTTTCCCATTCTTTTTTTACTGTCAGCTCAGTTTGCTTCAGGCTGCCACTGTTGTCAATGATCAAATCCGCATACTGACACTTTGCAGCCAAAGTCATTTGTGCCGCAATACGAACCTCTACTTCCTGCTGCGACATTCCACTGCGTGCCATAGCACGCTCAACCTGAGTCTGTTCGTCAACTGCAACCAGCCACACTAAATCAACTTCTTTATACCAGCCGCATTCGATCAACAGCGGCACGTCAAGCACCGCTGCTGATAAATTCTGCAGCCTGCACTGTTCTAAAAATTTTTTTGCTTCACTGCGCACATAAGTATGAACTATGCTTTCCAACTGCCCCAACGCTGCTTTATTTTCAAAAACCAGCTGTGCAATCTTCTGCCGGTCCAACTCCCCGTCAATTGTCAGGTAATCTCTGCCAAAAACATCTACAACCTGTTGCAGCCCCTGTGATCCACGCGCAACTGCCTGCCGGCTTGCAATATCCGCATCAAAAATATGAGCTCCCAGTTTCTGTAAAATCGAAGCGACAGTACTTTTTCCAGAAGCAATACCACCTGTTAACCCAATAGTTTTCATAACTTCACTCAGTGCTGGCATTTGGCACAGTAAGTAGTGCCTCTGCCGCCAACCTTTGTCGTGGCTAAAGGCTCACCGCAGGTTTTACACGGTTCGCCGCCACGTCCATAAACAAGCAGATGATTTTGATTGTCACCTTTATTACCTTCGCCATCCTTATAATCACGAAAAGTGGTTCCTCGATTGGCAATTCCCTGTGCAATCACTTTGTTCGCCGCTTCATGCACAGCTTCTATTTCCGCACGCGTCAAAGTATTAGCTATACGTGTAGGCAAAATTCCAGCTAAAGCCAAGCACTCATCAGCATAAATATTTCCCAGTCCGGCAATAACCGTTTGATCAAGAATCAACGTTTTGATGGGCTTGCGGCTTTTAGCAGCTATCGGAGCCAGATATTCAGGATTAAACCCTACTGTCAGCGGTTCAGGCCCCAAGGTTTCATAACCTGCAATGTAACAATCATCATCCGTAACTAAATACAGTGTTCCAAAAGTTCTTATATCACAGAACCACATAGTAACACCGTCAGTCAATTCAAATTTTATCTTGGCATAAGGCGGTGCTTCTAAATCACTAGCCTGTGCCACCAAAGACCCGGTCATACGTAAATGCACGATAAGTTTTTGATCAACACCTGTTTTCAGCACCAGATACTTTCCGCGACGGCAAACGTCTTCAATCGTACGACCGGTCAGATTTTTGATAAATTGCTCAGACGATGGATGTTTGACCAGCCTATCCAAATATACTTCAACTTTAGTAATGGTTTTTCCCTTAATATGCGGCAGCAAAGTCTTTTTGACCTGCTCCACTTCTGGCAACTCCGGCATGGATATCCCTCCTATTTGGTCTGTGCCCAGTTTTTCCCCCAGGCAACATCGGCAGTTAGCGGCACACTAAGAGAAGCAGCGCTTTCCATTGCTTTTTTTACAAGCTGTGCCACCAGCTCTTTTTCCGTTTCCATAACTTCTAATACTAATTCATCATGTACCTGCAGCAAAATGCGGCTCTTGACTTTAGCCTCAGAAAGCGCCTGTTCAACTTTAAGCATCGCTATTTTGATTATATCCGCCGCAGTCCCCTGAATTGGCGTATTGATGGCAGTGCGCTCAGCAAAACTGCGTAAGTTAAAATTACTGTGCCTGATATCAGGCAGATAACGGCGACGTCCAAACATTGTAGCTACATAACCCTGTTCCCGAGCATGATTGACCGTATCATCCATATATTTCTTTACCCCTGTATAGCGGGCAAAATAATTTTTTATATACTCGGCTGCTTCACCGCGGCTGATATCCAGCTGTTTAGCAAGTCCAAAATCACTTATACCATAAACAATGCCAAAATTAACTGCTTTCGCACGGGTACGCATCATTGAATCGACCTGTTCCAACGGCACCCCAAACACCTCTGCCGCTGTACGTGCGTGTACATCCTGACCATTCAGGAAAGATTCCAAAAGCAGCTTATCCTGTGCCATATGTGCAAGTACGCGCAGTTCTACCTGAGAATAATCGCAAGACATCAACCAGTCATAACCAGTCCCCGGTATAAATATTTCACGGATCCTTTTACCGATCTCAGTTCGTACAGGAATATTCTGCAAATTCGGGTCAGTACTTGATAACCTTCCTGTTGCCGTTACCGTCTGTTGAAAATGCGTATGAATTCTCCCTGTCGCAGGATTGATCAGTGGGCGCAGCCCTTCCAGATATGTTGAATGCAGTTTTGTCAGCTTGCGATGTTCCAGGATCGTCGTAATCAGAGGATGCGAACCTTCCAGTTGTTCCAAAACAGAAACATCTGTCGAATAACCGGTCTTTGTCTTTTTTATAATAGGAAGCCCCAACTTTTCGAACAGCAGTACACCTAATTGTTTAGGAGATTTCAGGTTAAATTTTTCACCGGCCTGTTCTTCTGCCAAAATCTCTAAAGCAGTTATCTGTACTGCCATTTCTTTTGTAATACTCTCTAGCAGCTTCACATCCGGCTTAATTCCAGCTAATTCCATTTTTGCCAGCAAATAGGCCAGCGGCAGTTCCATTTCCGTATATAGTTTATACAATTCATAATCCCGCAGTTTTTGTTCAATAAGCGGAAGTAACGCCTGCAAATCAGCGGCATTCCCACCGTTATTTGCAGTCAGATAACGTTCTGCAACTGCCTTCAAACTATAGGAGCTTCGACCTGGTTCAATCAAATAAGCAGCTATACCTATATCATCAACTATACCGTCGGCTTTTTTATTCAGGCACATACAAGCCTTATAAATCTCTTTGCTGTCGCATGTAACTTTCAATTGTTTGTAATCAGACAGCCATTCATAAAAAAAGTTCCAGGCCCCGCTGCCTTCCTGCAATTTATAAATTTTTCCATCATTAAAAATTTCCACTGCAGTAAAATGGATTTTAGGTAACTCGCCGCCGCAAACAGCAGTAAATGCAACCTTTTCCTGCTTTTGCTGCAATAACGCAAAGAATTCTTTGCCCTGTTCTGCTGTTTCTAAAAGCGCAATTTCTATATTGGCGTTTTCCTGACCGATACTTTCTCCAAAAAGATCAAAGGTACCGTCACTGCCGCCCAAAATAGTCTGGAATCTCTCATGCAAATTTCGGAACTCCAATTCCTGCATTAAAGGCCTTGCCTCATCCGACATAGCTTTCAGTTCATATTTATCAAGATCAAGATCGACTGGAACTTCTGTAAAAATGGTTGCCAGCTTTTTTGAAAGCAGCGCAGCATCCTTATTATTTTCTAATTTCTCTTTTAAACTTTTTCCGCTGATTTGCGCAATATTTTCTAAAACCTTCTCTACTGTTCCATATTCACAAATCAACTTCAAAGCAGTTTTAGGGCCTACACCGGGAACGCCAGGAATATTATCTGAACTGTCACCCATCAGTCCTTTTAAATCAATCAGCTGTTTTGGCGACAACCCTTCATAATCAGCGGCAAATGCTGCAACATCATACGCCTTGATATCAGAAATCCCTCGCTTGGTAAAATAAACCTTTACCCTGTCATCCAAAAGCTGCAATTCATCTTTGTCGCCGGTTACGATAATAATTTCTGCGTTCTGCGGCGCATGTACGGCAAAAGTACCGATAATATCATCAGCCTCGTAACCATCAGTTTCAAGAACAGTGATGTTCATAGCTTCCAGCAAACGCCGGGCCAGTGGAAATTGTTCGCTCAGTTCACTGGGCGTAGGTTTACGCTGCCCCTTATAATCTGCAAACATTTCCGTTCGGAAAGTTTTACGTGATTTATCAAATGCAACTGCCAGCCATTTAGGTTTTACATCACCCAAAAGCTTCACCAGCATATTACAAAAGCCATATACTGCGCCAGTATGAACTCCCTGCTTGGTCATCAACGGTGGCAAAGCAAAAAATGCCCTGTGTATCAAACTGCTGCCATCAATAACTAAAAATTTATCAGCCATTTCTTCACCACTTTCCTTAACGCTCAAATTATCCTGTTCATATTTAAATATTATACCACAAGGGTAGTGTTCTCACTAGACTCGAAAATATGTGAAACTACTGTAAAATACCCTTGCCGGAAAATAATAAAACAGCTTTCGCTGTAAGCAAAAGCTGCCTGCCGTCATTTCATTAATTTAGGATAATCACGCTGTAATTCTGTAATATGATAAATATATACAGTATTTTCAACCTTTCGGTAAATACAGGCATACTTATCTATCATCAGCATCAAATATTTTTTCTCATTCAAACTGCTCAAGGGTGTTTTGTTCCCCAGCATTGCAAAATCCTGTAGTTCCTTTAGTTTACTAACAATACTACATGTCACAGCACTTGCTTCAAGTCTCTTACCCTGTCTGCTGTAGACAAACCCAATTTCCAAAAGATCGTGCCATGCCTGCGGTAATATCTTCAATCCTGTACGTATTACATAATCAGTCAATAAATTTCGCCTTCAATCTGGCGATAGCGTCGTCTCCGTCAAAAAGCTCTTCGGCACTTTTTTGTCTGTCTAAATCTGCCTGCATAACAGTATGATAGAACTTAAACTTTTCTTCACGCTGTTCAAAAGTTTTGATGCTCATCACAACCAAATCACCTTTACCATACTTCGTTAAATATACAATTTCGCCGCTTTGATGCGCATATTCAGAAATCAAATTATAATCATTCCGCATAATTGTAGCTGGTCTAATAATCATTGTAATACCCCTTCCCAAACAGTATTAAACTATACGCTCTTTTAAAGTAATAAGCAAGTCTTTTTATAAAACAAAAAAATATATGCAAGGTTTCTGCAAAAAAGCTAAGAAATCTTGCATATATGTAACATTTATTTTCTAATTTTTTTCGCCGCTTTCAGTTTCATAAGGCCAGCTGCTCATGCTTCCTTCCAGGCTTTGGACATTTTTATAACCTAAGGCCCGCAGCATAGTTTCAGCTTCATAACCACGCAGATTGATCTGACAGGAACAAACAAGTTTAGCGTCTTTATCAGCCAGCACATTCTCGGCTTCACTGCGCACCTTGCCCAAAGGTAAATTGATGATATTAGCACAGCCAGCGATACGGTTACTTTTATATTCTCCCGGAGTGCGCACATCTACCAAAGTATATTCACCGCTTTTACGCAATTCTTTAAAATCTTTCGGATTAATACTGCGCAGGCGTCCTTCTATTTTATTCATCAAAACATTGGCGGCTGTCGCAATATTATCTATTGGCCCGTTAAAAGGCGGCGCATATGCGAAATCAATATTGCTCAAATCTTCTAATGTCGCTCCGAAGCTCATGGCAGCAGCCAAAGCATCTACACGTTTATCAACGCCGCCGGTTCCTACAACCTGAGCCCCTATAACCTTCTGAGTCTTAATTTCCGCCAGCAGCTTCAGCACCAAACGCTGCGCGCCGGGCATATAACCTAATCTGTCAAATCCAGGTACGACCACAGACTCAAACTCAATCCCTGTGGCTTTGGCCGTTTTTTCGTTCAAACCCGTACTTCCGGCTTGCCAGTTCAATATCTGACAGATCCCTGTTCCTAAAACACCGGGATATTTTATCATGTCACCACAAATATTGTCCGCAATAACACGTCCATGTTTATTCGCAGTGGAACCCATTGGTGCAAATATTCTTTTCTTGCTGATAAGATTCATATTTTCTGCACAGTCACCGCCGGCATAAATATCAGGATCACTGGTCTGCAAATATTCATTAACAGCAATCGCCCCGCTTGTACCTAGCTCCAGTCCTGCAGCACTTGCCAACTCTGTATTCGGGCGTACACCTACCGCCACAATAACCAACTGAGCCGGAATCGTACGTTTATCAGTCTTTACTGCTGTAACTCGTCCATTTTCGCCTTCAAAACCCAGCGTCTTTTCTTCCAGATATAACCTGATACCGGCTTTTTCTAATGGTTTCTTAACTAAATCAGCCATTTCCAGATCCAGCATCTGCGGCAGAATACGATCCTGCATCTCTACAATATTTACAGTCAGCCCCTGCTTATGAAAAGCCTCCGCCAGTTCCATGCCTATCAAGCCCGCCCCAACGATAACGACATCGGTGACTTTATAGGCTTCCATCTCTTCCTTAACCTTTAGTGTCTCCCAGGGGAACCAGAAATTATGTATCCCTCCCAGTTCAGCTCCAGGTAAAGACAGATTTACAGGCGTAGCCCCAGTCCCTAACACTAATACGTCGTATGACATTTCCTGTATTGCCCCAGTTTCTTTATCCATTACGGTTACCGTTTTATTCGCGCGGTCTATTTTTTGAGCTTCATGCCCGGTAACAACATCAAAGCCTTTAACATTTTTAAAAAATTCCGCATCACGTGCAAACCCCTGCGGTGTATGAGTAAAACTGGAAAAATCCTTTACATCTCCGCCAATGTAATAAGGAAAACCGCAGGCTCCATAACTTACCTGCTGTCCACGTTCCACTACTGTGATTTCTGCGTCCTTATCTCTGCGGCGCAGGCGTGAAGCTGTTTTCATTCCAGCAGCAACACCGCCAATAATCACTACCTTTTTAGCCATTCTGATCGCTCCTTCCAATAAAAAAATTCCTTATATACTCATTATATACGTAAACAAGGCTGTGTTCAACGAACACAGCCTTGTTTTACAGAAATCTTTACTTTTTTAATACTTAGGAAACCTGCTCAATATCAATTACACCATTCTTCAGGACTACTCTTACAGTTTCACCGCTCTTGATCTCTCCGCTGACAATTTTTCTTCCCAGCAGATTTTCAACAGTATGTACGATCAAGCGTTTTAAAGGACGGGCACCAAAAGCGGGGTCAAACCCTGTATCCGCCAGATATGCCACAGCTTCATCACTGCATACCAGCGTCAGATCAAGCTGTTTTTCCAGTCTTTCACCAAGCTCTTTCAGAATCATTTTCACGATATCATTAATCTGCTCTTTTTCCAAGGCCTTAAAGACCACGATATCATCCACACGATTCAAAAATTCCGGTCTGAAGAACTGCATCAGCATACTCTGGATATCTTCTCTGGAAATTTGTCCCTGCTTTTTCATGATCTCGGCCGAACCAAGATTACTCGTCATAATAATCAACGTGTTTTTGAAATCAACATTGCGTCCCTGTCCGTCGGTCAACCGGCCATCATCCAGTACCTGCAGCAGTACATTAAACACATCAGCATGTGCTTTCTCGATTTCATCCAGTAAAATCACAGAATAAGGATGGCGACGCACTGCTTCAGTCAGCTGTCCGCCTTCATCATAGCCTACATAGCCTGGAGGTGCACCGATAAGACGGGAAACGGTATGTTTTTCCATATATTCACTCATATCGATACGAATCATATTGCGTTCGTCGTCAAACAATATCTCGGCTAAAGCCTTAGCCAGCTCTGTTTTGCCAACGCCGGTAGGACCAAGGAAAATAAATGAGCCGATCGGACGATCAGGATCTTTTATGCCGGCACGGGCACGAACGACAGCTTCACTGACAGCCTTAACCGCATCGTCCTGACCGACAACGCGCTGATGCAGGATATCTTCAAGATGTACGAGCTTTTCGCGTTCGCCGCCGCTAAGACGCGAAACAGGGATCCCTGTCCAAGTACTGACCACCTTAGCGATATCTTCTTCATCTACTTCTTCTTTCAGCAGCACATTCTCTTTATCATTTTTATTGTTTGCTTCGACTTCTGCAAGTTCCTTCTCCAAAGCCGGCAGCCGTCCATACTTAAGTTCTGCCAGTTTATTCAGATCATAGCTGCGCTCAGCGCCTTCCATTTCCTGTTTAACGGCATCGATCTCTTTTTTCACTTCGCGCACACGGGCAATAGAAGCTTTTTCGCCGTCCCAGCGTTTAACGAGCTCTTCATTTTCCTTTCTCAGCTCAGACAGCTCTTCTTCAATTTTCACCAGCCGTTCTTTAGACTGCTCATCCTGTTCTTTGCCAAGGGCCTGAGCCTCGATCTCCAGCTGCAGTATCCGCCGCTTACTTTCGTCAAGCGCTGCCGGAAGCGAATCGATCTCGGTCCTCAATCGTGCTGCCGCCTCATCGACCAGATCAATCGCCTTATCAGGCAAAAAACGATCGTTGATATAACGGTTACTCATTACAGCAGCCGCAACTAAAGCCGCATCCTTAATCCTTACACCGTGATGCACCTCATAACGTTCTTTCAATCCACGCAGAATCGAAATCGTATCCTCAACGCCTGGCTGTTTGACCATTACCGGTTGGAAACGACGCTCTAAAGCGCTGTCTTTTTCAATATACTTGCGGTACTCATTTAATGTAGTCGCGCCGATACAACGCAATTCACCGCGGGCCAGCATCGGTTTCAGTATGTTACCCGCATCCATGGCTCCTTCGGCTGCACCAGCACCAACCACGGTATGCAGCTCATCAATAAACATAATGATCTGTCCTGCAGAATCGGAAATAACCTTCAAAACCTTTTTCAAACGTTCTTCAAACTCTCCGCGATACTTAGCACCGGCAACCAAAGCTGCCAGGTCTAAAGCGTATAAAGTCTTGTTTTTCAGATTTTCAGGTACATCACCTGCTACGATACGTCTTGCCAAACCTTCAGCGATTGCCGTTTTACCAACGCCAGGCTCACCTATCAGCACCGGATTATTTTTTTTACGACGCGATAAAATTTCAATTACACGGCGAATTTCCTCATCACGGCCAATAACTGGATCCAACTTGCCTTCCATCGCTTTAGCAGTAAGGTCCTGTCCATATTTTTCAAGTGTCTGTTTGCTTTCTTCATCAGCTTGCCCATTAGTATAAGCCATATACAAGCCCTCAACCTTTTTCTTATCAATACCATACTTTTTAAGCAGAGAAACTGTCTCGCTGTCACCGTCACCGGCTAAAGCTGCAACCAAATTGCCAACATTCACTTCACCTTGACCGGCGGCCTGCGCTGCCAGCCCTAATACTCTGGCTAAAGCTGTGCTCATCACCAGCTGACGATCCTGTCCCTTTACAGAAGGAATGCGCTGCATCAACGCTTTAGCCTCCTGTGCAAAGTTTCTTTCATCTGCCTTGACATTAGCGAGTAAAAATCTGAAAAAACCTTCACTGCTGCTTAAGGCCACTAAAATATGCGCACATGACAGCTCCTGCTGATAATTCATTACAGCCTGCTGCTGCGCTGCTTCCAAAATACTTTTTACTTCTTCACTGTAGCGTTCCTGCATATCGCTACACCTCCTGACTATCATCTAATTTAGAATTTATTAACTTATTTTTACAGAAAATTTTTATCGTCACGCAGGGAAACTAAACTCTGCGGCGAATAAACCAATTAAGTAAGCTGCTTTTGCACAGTAAACGAGATAATATCTCTCTACGCCAATGGGCTTCTGCACTTGTTGCTGACCTGTATCATTCAATATCAACCAGCAAATCATCAAAGTAATATAATATGGAGGCAAGTATGAATACATCCATGATCGTTTACAGATTGTTTGACGTCGCCGACGAAATCAACCTGGACCTTGTACAGGCCCTGTGGACCAGCCGCAATAAAATAGCTTCACGTCTGCGTCTGGACAGGATCTCGACAAAATCCATTACCTTTAAAGACCCGCCTGTTTTGGTAGAACTTGGTTCACACGAAATGGAACTTGGCGGCAAAACCTATCTGGCTGAAATCAAGGCCCGTATTTTTGATTTGGGAGTTATCAGCCTGATTATCAGAATCCCATTTGAAGACGATGTAACTTACGACGAATATCTCGATATGGCTATCGTCAGCGAAAATATGCCGGAAGACGAGATCCATCATTATCTGGACGCCGTTCTGGAAACGATTCGTCCCGCCTGCTCAAACGAGCGTGTTTCGGATTTCGACGAAGACTTTGTTGTTTATTACTTCAAAGAGAATATCCCTGACTGGGATCTGGTCCCGCTGCTACTTAAAGATAGAACCCCTGTCAGTGAACAAACTCGCAGGGAAACACTGGAAAATCGCTTCTCCTATGCCGACGACATTACTTATCTGGCCTGGGATTCAGCCGTAGTTTACGACCAAAGTGGAAGCCTTGACGTTCCTGATCTGCTTGAATTTGCCAATGCACAGTTTTTAGAGCTGCGCTATTATGATAACGCTCTCAACAATGCCATTGATAAAACCTATGATGAACTTGAAGAAGCCAATATGACCAGTAAAGCAACGCGGCTCGAAAGCTATCGCCAGATCCGCGGTAACCTGATGGAACTGATGGCCGATGTCAGCAGTCTCACCAGCAATATCAACAATGCCCTGCAGGTAACAGAAGATATTTTCTATGCACGTATCTACACTCGATATCTGTCATTGCTGCGCGCTTCTGTCTGGAAAGACAATATTGAAAATAAAATCCACGTTATCCAGCGCAGTTATACACTGCTCAATGAAGAAGTATCCATGTACCGCTTCGAACTACTGGGACTGTTTGCCATGGGCCTTTTAGGTTTGATTCTTTTAACTAATCTTTATATAGCTTTTAAGTAGGATAATTCGCAAGGAAGCTGGCATCGCCGGCTTCCTTAATTTTTATTATAAACGCCAAAAGTCAAAAAGTCAAATATTTTTATTATTATTTTAATTCATCAAAATCTTGACAAACATATATGCAAGAGTACAATAATAGTTATTCTATACAAATTGAGGGGAAAATTTATGACAGCTGGTTCTATTTTACGTGGTATCGCTATTCTGCTGGCTCTGCAATGGGTCAGTGTTTTGTTTTTGCAGGCCCTGCACATTGCTTTTCCATCGGCACTGCTTGGTATGATCCTGTTGGCTGTTTTGCTTTTGACAGGTGTCATCCGTGAGGAAAGCGTCGAAGACGCCTGTACTATCCTAATCGAAAAGATGGGCATGCTGTTTTTACCAGCCGGTATCAGTATGCTGCTTTATCTCGATATTATTAAAGCTGAAAGCATCGCAATTTTTATCACAATCATCGTCAGCAGTCTGATTATTCTTATTACTACTACAGCTTTTGTCGAGCTGGTTTCCAAACACAGCAAAGGAGGAAAACATTGATGTTCTTTCCCGAAGCCTTATTAAATTCACCCATGTTCGGCATTGGACTGACCATTATCGTTTACGTCTTCTGCGAACTGATCGTCAATCGTTTTGAGCTTAACATTATTCCACCTTTCGTACTGGCCTGCCCTATTATTATGGGCATCATTTATTTTCAGTCACCTCATATAACTTATGAACAATACGCTGCCGGAGCAAACTTCATAAACTTCCTTTTAGGACCGGCTACAGTAGCTTTGGCACTCCCTTTATACCGTAACCGTCAGACCCTTAAAAACAATCTTGCCGTCATCGTCAGCGGAGTTGTTGTCGCTACAGTCATCGGCATTGTTTCCATCTTCGTCTGCGGAAAGCTGTTTGGCGCCAGCGAACAGGTTCTGCTTTCTCTGATTCCCAAATCAGTAACAACGCCTATTGCCATGGATATTTCCAGTGTCATTGGCGGTATCCCCTCCTTAACCGCTGCCTGTGTTATTTTTACAGGTATGTTTGGTTCTACCTTCAATCATAAAATTTTATCCTGGCTGGGCTTTAAAAATGATATCGCTATCGGTCTGGCTATTGGTGCCTCAAGTCACGGTCTCGGAACCAGTGCCTGCGTCAATAAAAGCGCATTGCAACTCGCCATCGGCGGTGTAGCAATTGGTCTTACCGGTATTGCTACTTCTATTTTAGCGCCACTTCTACTGCCATTGCTGACTAATTTGTTTTGAATAAAGCTTTAAATATTTAAGAAATAAAAGAGCCTGTTTTTTAGTACTTAGAACCGTAAAAATAGGCATTGAATAAAAACTACGGTCGGACACTAACTTATGCTACAAAATATTCACTGAATTTAATTTTTAGAATATTCCGTCAGTGCTTGTCTTTTTCAGCCATACTTTGCCGCATCTTTAATTTTCTATTAATATGTATAAAATTATATACTTAATAACAATATTATAATTTTTTAAAAATAAAATATCTCTGACAAACTGCTGCTATTGTGGTATATTTATCAATTTAATGACCGCAAAACTTTATTGCCAACAGCCAGTATTTTGAAAAACTGCGATATACAGCGTTTAAACTACCATACATTCTTCGCAGGAAGTAATTAGCCTCTTACCTGCGAAAATGGCTTGTTAACAACTAATTTATACAAAAATGAAACTTTGTTTATAACATTGATATATGATAAAATTATTTTTATATAATATACTGCTTTAAGCAGTAATGGAGGTGAACATGTTTCCTGACGGAAACAGATTCTTTGGAATATTTTAGTATACTTTTAAATGTTATTATCATCCTGTTTTTAGTTGCTCTCAACGGCTTTTTCGTTGCATCAGAATTTTCTATAGTTAAAGTGCGACCTTCGCGCCTTGATACTTTAATAAAAGAAGGCAACCGTCAGGCAGTCTATGCCCGACAGGTCACAGAGCATCTTGATGCCTATTTATCTGTAACCCAGCTTGGTATTACGCTTGCTTCTTTAGGTCTTGGCTGGATTGGTGAACCCGCCGTAGCTAAAATGCTGACACCGCTTTTTCATTTATTCAATATCCCGGCGCAGCTTGAACATACGATCGCCTTTGTTGTAGGCTTCTCTGTCATTACCGCACTGCACATCGTTCTTGGCGAGCTTGTACCAAAATCTTTATCTATCCAGAAAACAGAAAAAGTAGTGCTGTTTATAGCCTGGCCCCTGATCGTATTCAATAAGCTGATGTATCCGGCAGTCTGGTTTTTAAACCATGTCGCCAACTGGACACTTAGACGCATGGGTATCCATGCTGCCAGCGAAGCAGAAGAAGCACACAACGAAGAAGAGATTCGTATTTTAATGGAAGAAAGCTATAAATATGGTTATATCGATAAAACCGAACTGACCTATCTTGATAATGTCTTTGATTTTTCTGAACGTCATGCCAGTGAGATCATGGTCCCGCGTACGGATATGATCTGCCTGTATCTTAAGGATTCCTTTACAGAAAACATCGAAGTCGCTCTCAGTGAACGTATGACCCGCTATCCGATCTGTGAAGAAGACAAAGATCATATTATCGGTTTTCTGCATATCAAAGACCTGCTGCGTGCTTTAAACGCAGGTCAAAAGCCGGACTTACGCACTTTAGCCCGTGAAGTTCTGGTAGTACCAGAATCAATGCCGATCAGTAAACTTCTGCGTCTGCTGCAGAAACAGCGCAAACAACTGGCAATCTTAATCGACGAGTACGGCGGTACTGCCGGTATGGTAACCATCGAAGATATTTTAGAAGAAATCGTCGGTGAAATTCAGGATGAATTTGATGAGGAACGTCCTGAAGTTGAAGAAGAAAGCGATAAAACCTACTCTATTGATGGTAAAATGCTGCTTGAAGATGTCAATGACCTTTTCGGCCTTGAATTAAGTTCTAACTCCTGCGACACAATCGGCGGCTGGGTTTATTCCCAGCTTGATTACCCTCCGCAGCTGGGGCAGTCTGTAAAACTGCCCAAAGCGGAATTCCTGGTCGAAGAACTGGATAATATCCGCATTACCCGCCTGAAAGTTAAATTACTTCAGGAGCCCGGCAGTATCCATCAGGGCATGCTTGAAGAACAGCTCAATAAATAAAAAACACCGCGAATAATTCGCGGTGTTTTTTATTGCCATTATTTCTTTAAAGCTTCTACTACCCTACCATATGCTTTTAAGGCTTTAGTATTGGCAGACTGCATAGATTGCAGACGCCAGCCTATCAAAAGTCCGCTGTCGCGATAAAGCGCACGGCTGTTGTTCCCCTTAATACAGTTCAGCAGGCATTTGCTGCTGTAAACATCATAAACCAGTACCTGGATCCGCTGGTACAGTTCTTTGATATCTTTCCAGGCAGTTTTACTGAGCCTGTCAATTTTAAGACTGCGGCGGGCATAATAAATAGCTTCACAGACGCGTAAAATACTTTTAGCCTGCGCTTCGTCTATTTTTTCCCCTTTAATATCAAGTTCTTTCAGCATATTATACCAGTCTTCTACACGACAGCCTGCCAGCTGTTCAACTTCCACATAATAACTGTTCTGCCATAATGATTGTTCAGTCCACGCCAGCAGTTTAAAAATACAGTGACTGTACACTCCCTGTTCCAGCTGTTTTGCTACTTCCGCAAGAATATTTTCTATTTCTTCCGTCAACTTTTCTGCCAGCTGCGGGCGCTGCAAAATAGTGCTGCCCGCCGTTCCATGCAGCAGCTGCCACTGCATCAGCAGCCGTTTATAACGAAACAGTACATCCAGCGTACCAGCAGGTTCCGCCAGTAATTTACGTATTTTATCATACTCCCCTTCAGCCAATAACGGCTTGATAAGCGCCAGTAAAGCCTGCAAATGCTTGAACTGCGGCAGCAGCAGCTTATCGGCCTGCACCAGCACATTTTTATCCGTTATCAGTCTGTTTTGCAGCTTCAAGATCCGATCACCATAATACTCCAGCAATTTGCTGAGCTCATCCTGCACCATACCGCCACGGTCGATTTTCAAGCGTCCCTTTGGTATTTCATGTTCTTCGCCATTACCAAGCAAATGCAGGCCACGGGCAAATTTGCTGCGCGGTTCAATAAAAATCGGTATTTTAGCAGCTATTTGAGCCGTGAAATCTAATAAATCCGCTTTCGTTCCAGCTTTGATTTCCAGCTCAACTTCATCGATTTTTTCTTTTTGTTTTCCGGCATTGATCTTGCCCTGGTCAATCGCCATTTCCAAAACAGTCTCAGGAGTTACCTGCAGCAGCCTGATCTCCCTTTTCACTTCTACGGTAAAAAGCTTCTGCAATTCTTCTCCTGCCAGCAATTCTTCCAGATCAGTCTCCAATCCTAATTCTGTGAAACCACTCACTGTCGGACTATCTTTTTTCAAAGGCATGTTAAACTCACGTCGAGCCGAAAGTCCTCCCCCAGACGCTTGCTCTGTTTTTACTGTAGCCTCATATTTTTTGCCGTTACGCCTGATGCGATATGCCATTCCAGATTCGGTCAATTTGTATGACGCAGTATCGTAATACGTTGTCAGCAGCTCCTGTTTTGCCAAACTTCCCTTAATCATTGTAGCAGTAATAAGCTCAGATGCCAGCAGTTTTTTCAGATCCCTACGGGCAATCGTCAGTTTCATTTCCATTTCCACTGTTTTATCCATGTTATCGCCTTCCTATTCCGCTATTGAACCGCGGACATCTGTAAAAATAACCTGGGGAACATCTAAATCATATACCCTGGGAGTAAGCGCACGCAGGTCTTCGATCCGCCAACCGGCATTCTGTTCCGCCAGCTTTGACAAGGCTTCTTCCAGACTTTCTGCAGCTACGATTGCCAGTGCATCCAGATAAAAATGGTTTTGCACACAGGGCTCATTGATCATACTGTGGCTATGATAAGTTTTGTTATGACGCCAAACGTAAACCTTCATCAGTATCTACTCCTTTAATTTTTTATGTTCACCGCCCAAAGCCCACCACGCCAGAGGCAGACCAAAAGCTATAATAACTACAGCTACAGACACATACAATCCTCGTCCGCCTAAAATAGAATCAGCCAGTAAATTATATGCAATCGCTCCCGGAAGCATTCCCAGTACAGTTGCAGCAGCATACAGCTGCAGGTTCATCTTACAGCAGCCGGCAATAATGCTTACCGGATCATACGGAAAAATAGGTACTGTGCGCAGCCACAGCATCTTAACAAATCCGCCGCTGCCGCTTAAATAATTAGTCAGCCTTTCACCCCACGAGCCGCCATAACGATCTAGCAGCCTCCTGCCGCCGCCCAGACTTCCCAGCGCATAACATAAAACAGCACTGCTCAGACCACCGCACAGCAAATATACGATACCCAGCATTGGCCCAAATAAAATACTGGCGCTGAGATTTAAAAAAATACTTGGAAAAAACAGTACCGGCCGCACAGTATATAAAGCTATATAAACTAACGGCCCCAGACTGCCGTACGACGCTACCCAACGGCGCACATCTTCGACTGAGGAAGGATGCAGGATATAAGGCGAACTATGCAGCTGCCAGACAACCCAGATAATAAATATCGCCAAAACAGAAAAACGCAGCATTTCGCGATGACGCCTGCAACTGTTCAAAAAATTTTCTATCATTTATTTACCACCATTCTCTTTTTATATGATAGCCTGTTCTGACTATTTTCGCAAGGAAATGCTGGAAAATACAAAAACAGCCGGCAAATACTGCCGGCTGCTGCATTTATTTCTGATTTCTTTTTTTGCCAAGGTAAGCGGCTTTGATATCAGGGTTTTCCAAAAGCTCCTGACCGGTCCCGCTCATAGTTATTTTGCCAGTCTCCAGTACATAAGCCTGATGAGCCACCTTCAGCGCCATATTAGCATTCTGTTCGATCAAAAGGATCGTCATACCTCTGCTGTTGATCTCCTGAATGATATTAAAAATATCTTTAATGATGAGCGGCGCCAGTCCTAAAGACGGCTCGTCCATCATCATCAGCTGAGGACGCGACAGCAGTGCCCTGCCTACAGCCAGCATCTGCTGCTCACCGCCGGATAAAGTGCCGGCCATCTGCCAGCTGCGTTCCTCCAGACGCGGGAACAATTCATATACCCATTTGATGTCTTTGGCTATTTCTTCTTTATCATTGCGCATATACGCGCCGATCTGTAAATTTTCCAGGACCGTCAGATTTGGGAAAACCCTTCGTCCTTCCGGAACTAAAGTAATACCTGTTTTAACGATTTTCTGTGAATTAAGCCCGGTAATATTCTGTTCATTATAGCTGATAGTACCACTTTTAGGCTTTACCAGCCCAACAATGGTCCGCAACAAGGTGCTTTTACCGGCCCCGTTAGCGCCTATCAGCGTAACGATCTTACCTTCCGGCACTTCCAGGGAAATACCTTTGAGCGCTTCGATGCCTCCATAAGCTACAAATAAATCCTGCACTTTAAGCATCTTCATCCACCCCCAGATAAGCGTCAATAACGCGCTTGTTATTTTGGATCAGCTCCGGTGTGCCTTCAGCAATAGTCATACCAAAATCCAAAACATAGATACGGTCAGATATTTCCATAACCAGATCCATATGATGCTCGATCATAAACACCGTCAGATCATACTCGTCACGGATCTGGCGGATAAACTCCGTCAGTTCATCAGTTTCTTTAGGATTCATACCCGCTGCCGGCTCGTCTAAAAGCAACAGACGCGGGCCAGTTGCCAACGCACGCACGATCTCCAAACGACGCTGCTGCCCATACGGCAGACCGGACGCCTTTTCATCGCGCAGCTCCCATAGATCAACTTTCCTCAGCAGGGCTTCGACCGAAGCTTCCATCTCACGCTGCTCTTTATTATACCAGGGCAGGTGCAGAGCCGCCGACATAAAATCGGATTTCAGGTGCAGATGCTTGGCAATCATAACATTTTCATATACTGAAAGATTTTTGAACAGACGGATATTTTGAAAAGTACGTGCTACGCCCATTTTGGCGATTTCGCTGGGTCTTTTACCGGTTATTTTCTGTTCTTCACCCTGCGCATCTGTATAGATCACGTCGCCGCTGGTTGGAGTATAGACCCCGGTAATCATATTGAAAGCCGTCGTTTTACCTGCACCGTTAGGACCGATCAGTGCAACAATCTCGTGTTCATTGATCTCAATATTAAGCAGATTTACAGCTGTCACACCGCCAAACTGCATTGTAATATTATCAGTTTTTAAAATCATCTTTCTGCTCCCTTCCGCCCAAAGAAGCTGAATGGATTTTTACAGAAGGCACGGATATTTTTCCAGGTCAGCTCGCTGGTCCCCATGATCCCGTGCCGCCAGAAAAGCACGCAGGCCATCAGCAGCGCCGAGAAAATCACCATCCTGAAACCAGGACGGAAAAGCGGAATATCCATACCAAAAAGCATCAGGGGTTCGTCAAATACACGCAGGAACTCCAGCCCGGCCGTAACGATGACAGCACCCAGCATACTGCCGGTAATACTGCCCATACCGCCTAAAACGATAATCAGCAAAAAATTATAGGTCAATGTAAAAAGGAAATTCTTCGGATCAACAGTTCCCAGCAGCGCACCATACAAGCCGCCGCCCACGCCGGCAAAAAAAGCACTGATCATAAATGCCAGATTTTTGTGCCAGAACAGGCTTACTCCCATCGCTTCAGCCGCGATCTCATCTTCGCGGATCGCTTTAAACGCACGGCCATAAGAAGAATTGATCAGAAGTGCTATAAAAATAAAAGTCACTGCCGTCGCCAGAAAAATATAACGCACATCATTAAGAGGCGGTATATCTTTGATACCCAAAGCCCCGTTAGTGATGCTCTGCGCATTAGTTATCCAGATACGGATAATTTCGGAAAAGCCCAGCGTCGCCACAGCAAGATAATCCCCGCGCAGACGCAATACCGGCGTACCGATCAGAAAAGCCACTAAAGCGGCTAAAAGTCCACCGGCAATCAGGGCCAGCCACAAGGGCATTTGAATATCAGCGATCAGCGGGTTCATCGGTGCCGCATAAAAAACATTAGGCCGCAGCTCTACAGGCACGGTAAAAATGCCTACAACATAAGCGCCTATAGCCATAAAACCAGCCTGCCCCAGCGAAAACTGACCAACAAACCCATTCGTCAGATTCATGGATAAGCCGATAATTGCATAAACCAGACACAGATTGACGATCCTGCGGATATAAGAATCCATCTCGGTCTGGACGAAGCAGGCAACGCCAAAGAGTGCGGCAATAGCGATCAAAGTAAGGAAAACATCTTTCTTTTTCATCTTCGTCACACCTTCTCAGTCGTTTTTTCGCCCAAAAGGCCGGTAGGTTTATAAAACAGAATCACAATAAGCACGATAAAAGCAAAGGCATCTCGGTAACCGGAAAGCTGCGGAAAAAAAGCAACGATCAAGATCTCTCCCAGGCCGAGTATAAAGCCGCCCAGCACTGCACCCTTGATATTGCCGATGCCGCCGATAACCGCCGCAATAAAGCATTTCAAACCCGGCATAACCCCCATCATCGGGGTAATGCCAGGATAGCGGATACCCCACATAATAGCGCCGATAGCGGCCAAAGAGGACCCGATAATAAATGTAATCGAAATTATTTTATCAATATCGACGCCCATAACGCGCGCGATCTCATAGTCTTTGGAAACTGCACGCATAGCCATACCTGTTTTAGTATGATTGACGATGTGCAGCAGCACAACAAGGCTGATGATTGTAATAACGGGAATGACCAGACAGATCGCCTGGATCTGAATCCCGCCGATAGAAATATTCTGCGATAAAAGTTCAATATTAGGAAAACGCATCGGCCGGCCGCTGAATAAGTAATTAGCCAGGTTTTCCAATAAAAATGAAGCGCCGATAGCAGAAATAAGAACAGAATTTTTCGGTGCGTCACGCAACGGACGATAAGCCGTCCGTTCAATCACTACACCTAAAATTGCCGTAGCAATAATGACTCCGACAAAAGTAATATACCAGGGAATGTGAAAAACGGTAATACCGAAAAAGGCAAAATAACATGCCATCATAACGATATCGCCGTGTGCAAAGTTTATCATCAATAAAATGCCATAGACCATCGTATAACCGATGGCGATCAGGGCATAAAGACTGCCGAGAGATATGCCGTTAGCCAAATGCTGCGCAAGACTGTCACCGGACATATTCGCAATCGCTTGGAAAAATTCCATGAAAAACACCTCATGACACAAAAGAATTGCTCCCTTCCCTTAAGGAGAAGGGAGCACTAACATAAAGCAAAAGGGTTATGAAAGAACCAATGAATTATTTAGCTTCTACAAAATCCAGGAATGTAAATTTGCCGTCTTTAACAGTTTTGATCACAGCGCCTTTAATAGGATCGCCGTTTTTATCAAGAGTAGTCATACCGGTTACACATTCCAGATCTTTAGTTGCTGCGATAGCGTCACGAATCTTAACGGTATCAGTAGAACCTGCGCGTTTGATGCCGTCGATAGCGATCAGATAAGCATCATAAGCCATTGCAGTCAATGCGGAAGGCTCGCCTTTATACTCTTTTACGTATTCATCCAGGAATTTTTTAGCTTCCGGAGTAGTTGCTTTTTCACGGTCAAACGCAGTAGAAAGAGCTACGCCTTCAACATCTTTGCCGCCAACATCGATGAATTCCTGAGTTTCCCAGGTATCGCCGCCCATAAAGGGAGCTTCGATGCCAAGCTGACGGGCTTGTTTTACAAGCAGTGCAGATTCGGTAAAGTTACCGGGTGCGAAAATCGCATCAGGATTTTTAGCTTTGATATTGGTAAGAATAGCACTGAAATCTTTATCGCCTGTTTGATAGTTTGCGATCTCAACAATGCTGTTTTCATCACCGGTCAATTTTATGAAAGCTTCTTTGAAGAATTTTGCCAGACCAACTGCATAGTCATTGGAAACTTCCTGCACGATGGCAACTTTTTTAGCACCTTGTTTGAATGCATAGTTAGCCATAACGGTACCCTGGAACGGATCAATAAAGCAGGCACGGAAATAATAGTCATTATTAGCAGTTACCTGCGGATTAGTACAGCTGGTACCAACAGCCGGAACTTTACTGTCTTTTACGATATTACCTGCCGCCATAGACAGCGAAGAACCATAAGAACCTACGATAACGCTTACTTTATCTTTTTCGATAAGGCGGGCTGCAACAGAAGCAGCTTCAGCTTTATCAGATTTGTTATCAGCTACAACAAGCTCGATCTTTTTGCCTAAAACTTCAGGATGCAGTTTGTTGGCAAGCTTGATACCGCGGAGTTCCAGTTCGCCTCCGGCAGCATTATCACCGGTCAATGGCAGGAAAACGCCGACTTTGATCACGTCGGATGCTTTAGCATCTTCCTTTTTCTCGCCGCCGCAGCCTGCTACTAAGCTCATTGCTACTGCTGAAGCCAACAGCGCTGATAATATTTTTTTCATTTTCAATGTAATCTGTCCCTTCTTTACTGTTTGCACAGCTTTTTCCCCTTAACTGTAAATGATTATAACATCAAAGCACGGATGTGACAATATTACTATTTCTTCACAATTTCTTTACAGTTTTCAAACAGCGTTTTTCGTATTTTAACATTTTTGTAAGAATAATGTTGCTGCAAAGCGTTGCTTTTTCACTGTTTTGTCCTCGTAAAAAGAACTTTCCCGAAAACAAAAACACGGCAAGTCCGCCTCTCGTGTACAGTGACATCAGAGATTTTCTCGCCGCGCGTTTTTGTATACAATATACTTTGCATATTTTTTTGTATATCTGCCCTTAACAGCCGTTCTTGCAGCTGTCCCCCGCTGCAAAGGCCTGTCAGCAAATCATTTTTCTACAACTTCGTTGACATAACCAACAGCACTGACAGCGTTAGGCGCGTAGTGATCGGCGCCGATACTGTCAGCATAGTCCTGTGTCAAAACAGCACCGCCCACAACTATACGGCAGTTGCAGACATCACGCAAAGCCTTGATCGTAGCTGCCATTGCACCTACTGTAGTCGTCATCAAAGCTGACAGTCCTACAACATGAGCCTTGTGCTCCAATACAGCTTTCACTATTGCTTCTACAGCTACATCCTTACCAAGGTCGATAACGTTATAACCATAATTTTCCAGCAGTACCTTAACTATATTTTTACCGATATCATGGATGTCACCCTTAACCGTAGCAATAACAACAGCAGTACCTTTTTCCACAGCGCCACCGTCAGCCATCCTGTCGCGTATCACCTCAAAAGCTGCCTTCGCGGCATCGGCGCTCATCAAAAGCTGCGGCAGAAACAGATTTTTTCTCTCAAAACCATTTCCAACAAAATCTAAAGCCGGTATCATCTGAGTATTGATAATATCCAGTGGTTTTTCTGTTTCCAGCAACCGGGTCACAGCCAGACGGCTCTGTTCCTGTAAGCCTTTAACGATCGCATCGTGCAGTGTATATTCACTGACAGCAGCTGTCGGAACTTTATTTACGGAATCAGCAAAACGCTTCACATATGCCTTGCAGCCTCCGTCCAATCCTTTTAAAGCTCTATACGCATAGTAAGCATCCAGCATCGCTTTACTCTGCGGATTGATAATAGCGCAGGAAAGCCCCGCCTCCATTGCCAGAGTGAAAAATGTACTGTTGACAGCATCACGTGACGGCAGTCCGAAAGAAATATTAGAAACGCCCATAATCGTTTTGATCTTCTGCTCTGTCAATTTACGGATCACTTCCAAGTCAACAGCAGCGTTGTCAGGTCCCGTACTTATCGTCAGCGCCAGCGGATCAATAATAATGTTACGTTTTTCGATACCGCATTCAACGGCGCGTGCGATTATTTTCTCCGCAACGGCCAACCTGCCTGCAGCTGTTGCAGGAATGCCGTCATCATCTAACGCCAGGCCAACCACAACAGCCCCGTATTTTTTTACCAGCGGCAGTACCTTTGCCAGCGATTCATCTTTACCGCTGACAGAATTTAACAGCGGTTTGCCATTATATAAACGCAGAGCCCGCTCCATAGTCTCATAATCTGAAGTATCGATCTGCAGCGGTGCCGAAGTGACGGCCTGCAAAGCCAGAACTGTTTTCTCTGCAGCGGCAGCTTCGTTGATACCCGGCACACCTACATTGACATCCAGGATATGGGCGTCATTTTCAAGCTGCTCCAACCCCAGCCGGCAAATATAATCCAGATCTGCGTCTAAAATAGCCTGTTTTAAACGCGGCTTACCTGTAGGATTGATGCGCTCGCCTATGATCACAGACTCCCCGCCGATAACGACAGCTTTGCCATAAGAAGAAACCACAGTCAGATCACAGCTGCGGCGTCCTCCCGGCTGCATACCATAGCACTTTTCGATCAGAGCTTTAATATGTTCCGGAGTAGTACCGCAGCAGCCTCCGGCGACAGAAATACCCAGTGGTATCATTTCCTGCATCAGCGCTGCAAATTCATCTGCGGCAACGTCAAAAACAGTTTTACCGTCACGCTGTACGGGCAGCCCGGCATTAGGATTCAAAACGATCGGCAGCGAGCATGCTTCTATTAACTGCGGCAGCAGCCTGCGCATTTGTTTCGGTCCCAAGCCGCAGTTAAACCCTACAGCATCTGCCCCCAGCCCCTCCACCATTGCTACCGCGCTCAAAACGTCAGCACCGGTCAACAGCTTACCATCTTCATCAAACGTCAACGTAACGATCACCGGCAGATCACAGTTTTCTTTTGCCGCCAAAAGCGCGGCTTTGATCTCATAAGTATCGCTCATCGTCTCGATCAGGATCAGATCAGCTCCGTGTCTGGCACCGCTGCGTACCATTTCACCATAAATATCCACAGCTTCCTCAAACGGAAGATCACCATAAGGCGCCAGTAATTTTCCGGTAGGGCCGAGATTCAGTGCCACAAACGCTTTTGTACGTCCGGCACAGGCAGCTTTGCCTATTTTTAAAGCAGCCCCCACAACTTCATCAACGGTGATATCCATCCCTTTAAATTTAAGACGGTTCGCCCCGAAGGTATTGCTTTTTATGATATTCGAACCGTTATTCAAATACGCTTCATGTACAGACTGCACTTCAGCCGCATGAGTAAAATTCCACAGCTCCGGCAGCTCGCCCGGCTGCAGCCCCAATGCCTGCAGCATCGTCCCGGTAGCGCCGTCAAAAAATAATAATTCTTTACCTAATAAATCCCTGAAACCCATGCTTTCATTCCTTTCTAAATTCGCATGCTCGATTAACGCACGCCGCACATTTACTGGTATTGCAGACGGTATCTTCAGTCAATCCTATCACAGCCGTCACTGATTTTATAGGAGTCAGCATATAACCATCGGTCAAAGTCAGACCGATTCGTTTTGCACAATCCAGCAGCATAAGCAGCTGACGCTGATCCTCCAGCCGCCAGTCGCCATACCCCGGTGAAAAACGCGGTTTCAAGTGCAGCCCTGCTGCAGCCGCTATCTCGGCTTCGGTTTCATCACAATAACTTTCGATCAGAGCCGCGCATACAGCCTGAGCAGCTGCTGCCTGTGCTACGTTAGTCAATGCCAGACGCCTCAAAACAGTATCGGCATTACTGCCTAAAGTAGCAGCCAAAACCGCCGCTTTTTGACAGCCCTGCAAATGTCCTGCCAAATTTTTGCTTTCAAAACGCATGCCATTATCTACTAAGGTCACGCCTGCATCATCTACACGGCACGCAAAAATATGCCAGCAGCTTCTGGGCCGCACTTCGTTCCGCAGCTGCAAATAAGCCAGATCAGCCAAAACAGCCGCCTCATTATCATCTTTTTTCGCGCCCATATACCTCACGGCTTCAGCTCTGTCATACTTCATTTTACGATCTCCGACAGATTTTTCATGATCCCGCCGATGATTTCCGGCCGGTTCATCGTATAAACATGAATATTTTTCAGTCCGTTAGCGATCAAATCAACAATCTGCCCCGTAGCATAAGCAATACCCGCCTGTTTTAACGCTTCGGGATCATCTGCAAATTTCTCGACGATAGCGCGGTAATTCGCAGGCAGTTTGGTCCCGCTCAATTCACAGATCCGGTTGATCTGTTTGGCATTTGTCACCGGCATAATACCCGCCACGACCGGCACATCGATACCATGCCGCAGCAGTCTGTACATATAATTGTAAATAATATTATTGTCAAACACCATCTGCGTCACTAAAAAGTCGCAGCCACTGTCGATTTTCCGTCTGGTATTGACAATATCACGATCCAGAGAGCCGGCTTCCGGATGTCCTTCCGGATAACAGGCCCCGCCGACACAAAAATCACCGGCTTTTTTGATTTTCCCCATCAAATCACTGGCATGGGCAAAATCCCCGTCATTGCCATTCACCGCATCTCCGCGCAGAGCCAAAACATTCTGGACGCCAGCAGCCCGCATCTGTGCCAAAACACCGTCGATCTTGGCTTCATCAGCATCGATACAGGTCAGATGCGCCAGCGCTGGGCGTCCGCTGGCTTCTATTGCCCGGGCAATAGCCACCGTCTGACCCACAGATGTACCGCCGGCCCCATACGTAACACTCATAAAATGCGGACCCACCTCGGCAATATCACTGACTATATTCAAAGCATTCTGCAGCTCTGTACCTGCTTTAGGTGGAAACAGCTCGCAGGAAATGCACACCTTTTCGTTTTTTAATAAATCAATAATTTTCATCAGCAGCAACCTCTTTCCCCTAATACACATTTCTAATAATTCTAAACAAAAATGCTAATAAACGCAAATACTATTTATTCTTTACGTTTAACCATTTACTATTTCGCTACAGATGTTACAAAAACAGGTCAAGAATAAAAAGGTATGGGCATGCCCATACCTTTTTATTCAGCTTACTATCAATCACCTTAAATAAATTCCTGCAAAACTGCGAACAGCTTTTCCGGGTCAATCGGCTTTGCCAAATGTGCGTTCATACCCGCTGCGTGTGATTTTTCCACATCCTCGTCAAACGCATTAGCCGTCATAGCAATAATCGGGATCGTCTGCGCATCACTTTTATCAAACAACCTGATATTACGTGCTGCTTCCAGCCCATCCATAACAGGCATCCTGATATCCATCAAAACAGCATCATAGTACCCAACAGGAGTTGAACAGAATTTTTCTAGTGCCTGCAGACCGTTGCAGGCACTTTCTATCGTCAGTCCCTTCATTTCCAGCAGACTTGCCGCAACTTCCAGATTCAGCTCATTATCTTCTACCAGTAAAATCCGTTCTCCAGCAAACTGTACTTCTCCTTTTGCTGCTTCCGGCTCATATACTGCTTCACTGAAATCATTGATCTTTTCAAACAAATCTACCAGCTCAGAACGGAACAGCGGCTTGGTGATAAAAAAGTCCACACCTGCATGCCTTGCATCTGCTTCAAGCTCCTTCCATTCATATGCTGTCATAACGACTACTAATGTCTCAGCTCCAACCAGCCGTCTTATAGCTTTCGTTGTCTGAATTCCGTCCATATCCGGCATTTTCAGATCTACCAGCACAATATCATAAGGGTTCATTTCCCTGATGCCTTTTTCGATTTCCAGTACTGCCAAAGCTCCCGAAGTCACATATTCTGCCTGTACCCCCAAATCACTCATAATCAGGCTGGCATGTTCACAAGTCACAATGTCATCGTCAACTATCAGCGTTTTCAAATCCCGGAACTTTAGAAGATCAAGATTTTTACGTCGATAGCTTTCTTCCGTTAGGCCTAACTTTACATCGACGCAGAACTCACTGCCAACACCTTCGATACTGTGCACATTTATCGAACCGCCCATCAGCGTTACCAGATTCTTGCAAATAGCCAATCCCAGACCAGTACCGCCGTATTTGATAGAAATATTGGGATTTTCCTGTTCAAAAGATTCAAAAAGATGCTTTTGAAAAACCTTGCTCATGCCAATACCTGTATCGCTTACGGTGAATCTCAGCCAGACATCCTTATCACCCCGGCTCATCTGCCTGATCGTAAACTGGATTCTGCCGCCTTCCGGAGTAAATTTTAAGGCATTAGATAAAATATTTAATAAAATCTGACGCAAACGTAATGAATCACCGATATAAAGCTCTTCTGTCATCCCTTCGATAACAGTATTAAATTTCAAGCCCTTCTCTTCTGCCTGCGGATAAAAAAGAGAGTTCAGACCGTTGATCATTTCTTCAAAATCAAATTTTTCATGTGCCAAACTCATTCGTCCGCTTTCGATACGCGACATATCTAAAATATCGTTGATCAGGCTCAGTAAAAACCTTGCCGAAATACCGATCTTCGCCAGACAATCGCTGATACGCTCTTTATTATCCAATGCAGACAACGCTATAGCTGTCATACCGATAATGGCATTCATCGGCGTACGTATCTCATGGCTCATCCGCGATAAAAATTCCGTTTTAGCATTGTTTGCAGCCTCTGCCGCACCTAAAGCAGTACGCAAAATCTGATTTTTTTCCGCCTCATTGTCCTTTTGCTCGTCAATGCAGCGAATCAGCGAAACTGTAAGAATATCATCATTAACGGGATTTTCCACCTTGATTTTATGTGCTGAGACCCAATGATACTGTCCATCATCCAAAAGCTGGCGATGCTCCATATAAGTTTCGTGAGCACCTCGTTCATACTCTGCCAGTTGGTTCTGACGGGCAAATTTACTGGTAAACTCATCTCTATACTCAGGTGCTACCGAACCCAACACTCCATTGACCATAGCATCATAGCTGCCGCAATCCAGCGAATGCAGGCTCTGTCCCTCCTGATCTAAAACACTGCAGGTATTCCGTGTAAGATTTCCGAAAATGATCATCGGATAAGCTGATGTGATAGCCGTATATAACGCGCTGCGTTCCATCAGATCCCACTGCTGGTTTTTGCGGCGCAGCTGCAGGATTTCGGTAACATCATGGAAAATTATCTGATAGATTTTTTCCCCCTGCTGATTTTGAATAACGCAGGCAGCAGACCGTACCCATCTTTCCTCGCCTGCTGCAGTTTTGATACGATGGCTTGAATTCTTGACGATCCCTTCCTCTGCAATACTGAAAAGTTCCTCTAAAACCTTTGTTCTATCTTCCGGATGGATACAGCGAAGAATATTATCACACACATCCCTCCGCAGAAAAAACTCATGCTCATTCTCGAACCCTAAAATATTAGCCCCGGTCCTGTTGACCATCAAAGCTTTGGGGATCCTGTCAAAGCTGCATTGCAGCAGGCCGCTGGGCATAGTATCGATAATATTCTGCAGGATATTCTTCTGCTGCCTGTTCTCAACGCTTTCCTCGAAAAGCTTTTGTTTTGCTTCTATCTCACCAGAAATATCCCTGATCACACTGATACAGGCAGCATTTCCGTTCACAGCCAGAACCTTTTTCCCAACATCACTGACCCAGATATAACTGCCGTCTTTCTTTTTCATCCGGTACTTAACTTCATACTCACTATCCTGATCCATCGCCCGGCTGGCAATCTGCTCCACCCGTTCCAAATCATCAGGATGGATGCCGTTCATAACCAGACCTTTGGTATCTGCTACAAATTCCTCATAAGTATAGCCAAGATAAGCAAGCATTCTTTCATTAACATAATACAAAGGAAAACCTGGCGCAACATAACCGCCTAAAATACCACCTGGTATACTGCGGTTAAGCAGACCCAGCATTTGCCTGTTAATGCTGCTTTCGACCTCGGCAACCTTTTCCATACTGAACGCTGCCGGGAAAAAATCACCTATCTTCGATCCCATATTTGCCTGTGAAACATGCAGCGCCGCAATTTTCCATACAGAATCACAGCAATTGCAGGCTGCCATTACACGTATGCTTATGTCACTGTCATACCCATCTTTATTTTTTTTGAGCAGCAGATCACAAAGAAATACTGCCGCCGTTTCAGACAGCATCGCATTTTGAACATTTTCATATTCAAAGAAAACCGCATATGGTGCAGCTGCAATTTCAGCCTGCAAAAATTTTACAGCCTCACTGCGATCTCTGGCACTGCAGACTGCCCCCAGACCTATCCATCTGATGTCTTCACGCAGAAAGCCTGCGGCAGCTTTATAATCGCGTTCATTAAAATAAGCAGTAAAAAAGTCCTGCATCAGCTTGTTTACTTTCTGCCCGGCACTGATCATATTAAGCTCTCCCGTATTCTTATCCGTCATTTTTCTTTAATTATATTAAATGAATTATTAAAAAACAAGAAAAACAATTCTTAACATTAAAATATTATTTTAAAAGAAAATTCCTGACTGCAAACAGTCAGGAATCCTTTAATTACTTTTCAACCATATTATTTTATAAAAAAATGCAGCGCCAAACTCAATAACCCCGAACCAACCAGTGTTTGGATCACGCCGCAGATCTTCTTCTTGATCAGGACCAGTGAAACAAGCAAAACGATCGTGCTGACCAGATCAGGATCACTCCAGACAGCCGGCAATTTTTCTTCGTTCCACAAAGACAGAGTTAAAAACATCACACCGGCAGAAGCTATCAATGCGACTACAGCGGGGCGCAGGCCGTTCAAAACACCCCTGATCGCTCCCATATCTCCATATTTCGCCAGCAGCTTTGCCAATGCGATCATAATAATAAGCGAAGGCGTAACAAAACCTGCCGTCGCCGCTACCGCGCCGCCAATACCTGCCACCTTTGTCCCTACGAAAGTAGCGGCATTGATACCTATTGGCCCCGGTGTCATCTGCGAAATAGCAACAACGTCCATAAATTCACTGAATGATATCCAATGATGGACATCAATGACCTGCGTCTGGATCAGCGGTATGGAAGCATAACCTCCGCCAACGCAAAAAGCGCCGACCATACAGAAACTCCAGAACAAACTTATATATATCACTTCCATACCTCCTTAGCTGTATTTTTCATCCTGCAGCCATAAATAACCGATAACGGCATCGATCAGAATAAGATACATGATATTGACCTGAAAAAAATAATTGGCGATAAAAGTGCCGAAAATAATCAAACACGGCAGCAGCAGCTTCTTTTTCAGCTCTTTCTGCAGCAGATTTATGCCTACGTCAAGTATCAGCGCTGTAGCCCCGCACTGCATACCACGCAGCAAAATCTGCACATAATAATTATGGGCAAAAGCATCATAAAAATACGAAATCACCGTCAGTGTGATCAGCGGCGGCAGCACTGTAGCCAGCAAAGTAACTGCAGCGCCGGTATACCCTGCCAGACGATAACCTATAATGATAGCGGCATTGACGGCCACCACTCCAGGAGCCGACTGCGCTACTGAAACAAGATCAAGCGCTTCCTTATCACTCATCCATTTATAATGATCGACATATTTGGCTTTCAGCAGCGGGATAATGACAAAACCACCACCCACTGTAAAAGCACTGATCAGGAACGTAGATTTAAACAGTTCCCAGTAAAACTTTTTATCTATTACCACAGAATTATTCACTTCATGCCTCCATCACTAATTTGGCTGATGATATTATCATAACAAAATTTTAATCTGCCGTACAGCTTCCGAAGCCTGACTAAAATTAAAAATCCGGCATCAATACTTAATTATAAAAATAAAAGGAGCTTCAAATAAATGAAACTCCTTTTATCAGCAATATTCTGTTACAAGCAGTCGCAATCAACCTGCTAAAAACCTTCACAGCAATTCTTTTTTTCTGGCAAGTATTTCTGCCACAGCCGCACAGGCAGGGCAATCGCAGTATTCAGCCCCAGCAAGCTTTATTTCTTCAGCATGTGCGGTAATATTCTTTGCCAGTTCGGCACCAAAATATCCGGCTCCGACCTCAGATCCTGCAAAAGCTATCAGATTGTCGATCGGCATAATATCCGCTTCCAGTTCGGCAATATATTCTTTTGTTTCATCGGCTTCCCGTTCTGTGCCGACCGCATCCAGCCAGCTCTGCGCCGCTGCCTTAGCTTCACTGCTGCAGGAAGCAGCATTCATCAATTCATGTGTCTTTTCAATAACATAATCCAATACTTCTTTTTTCATAAAACTCAACTCGCTTTCTTTTATTTACCCCTTTCAGGGCCTGGTAATCACTCGATCCAGCCGCTTGCACACCTAGCCGCAGCCTGCTTTGAATTTCCGAAACACTGCCGCAGACCTTTCATCTGCCAGCCTCCTTTCCCTGCGTAAATCTCATGTTTATCTATCATAAAAATATTGTTGTCCCTTGTTTATCAGCTGCTAAAATTAGTTCGAGGTCTAACTATTTTCTTAAAAAATTTTACCCCAGATTATCCAGAATTTTTTGCAAAGATATTTCCAGCTTTTTCATTTCTTCCTGTTCCATATTTTGAAAAACTTTTTGAACTAAATCAGCTGAAATTTTTTCAAAAAGCTTCTGCAATGCTTTTCCCTGCTCAGTCAGCTCCACATAAATGACCCGGAAATCCTCCGCTGCCTGAAATTTCTTCACCAGCCCCAGCTCTGCCAGCTTATTTACGAGCACCGTTACCGTTGGTTTCGTCCGATGGATAGAGTCTGAAATCTCTTTCATCGTCACCCGCTCCCTTTGATACAGACACGCTAAAATATCTCCATGTGAGGGAGCCAGTTTAGTAATACCATGCTGCGCCAGATCTGCCAGAATGAATTTATTAGCCTTCTCTCTTATTTTACTGATCAAAAAAATCGTTTTTGTCTGCTTCATCATATCTCAATTATAATTAGACATCTAACTATTGTCAAATATTTTTATTCTTGCTGATGTCTGCCGCTTCAAAAAAATAAACGGTCCTTCAAATAAATGAAGAACCGCATAATCATCTGGCGGAGAGGGTGGGATTCGAACCCACGGTACGTTGCCGTACATTTGATTTCGAGTCAAACACCTTCGACCACTCGGACACCTCTCCGCGTAAACCAGCCTTATTTATTATATCATAAATCCGTATTTTGCAAAGAGTTTTTCTTAATTTTCCGCACTGTCAGCAGCTATTCCAGCCTTTGCCAGCCTGTTTTCTGCACGTCTGCGTCTAAAAAAATCCTTCATTACCTGTGCACATTCGGCTTCACAGACGCCGCTGACGACCTGTGCCGTATGATTAAGATTGGGATTACTGATGATATTAAAGATCGACTCTGCCCCTCCGGCTTTAGCATCAGGACAGCCGTAAACAACCTTGTCGATACGACTGTTGACGATAGCGCCCGAACACATTGGACAGGGCTCGACTGTAACATAAAGCACGGCCCCCTCTAAACGCCAGCGGCCCAGCTTTTTACACGCCTCCCTGATCACGATGACCTCGGCGTGCGCCGTCGCATCGTTCCAGGTTTCGCGCATATTATGCGCCTTCGCTACAACTTCACCTTCAACCACAAGTACGGCGCCGATCGGTATCTCGCCGATCACGTCAGCCGCCCGGGCTTCCTGCAGCGCCAACTGCATATATTCTTCGTCCGTCATTGCATTTAACATCTTCTGCTTACTCCTGTAACGCTTCTGCCGCTGTCATCAGTTCTTCCCAACGCAGCATCAGCTTCTCGATTTCCGCTTGCAGGGCAGCATGCTCCGCCGCCAAAGCAGCGCTGGCTTCCGGGTCTGTATGGCTGGCAGGATCGGCCATTCGTCCTTCCAACACCCCCAGCAAAGCCTCCTGTTCACGAATACTCAATTCAACTTTTGCCAGCAGCTTTTCTGCTTCCTGCGGGCTGTAGGCACGCTTATGCCTGCCGGAACTTTTTACAGTACTGCTTATCGGCTCAGTCGCAGCCTTCCTCTGCACAGGGGCGCTGCTCGGCACGGCAGCCTGCAGCAGCCGTCTTTTAGCCTTTTCTTCTAAATAAAAATCATAATTGCCTTTATAATCACAGACCCGGTGATCTTCCAGTTCCCAGATCCTGTCAGCGATCTCGTTGATAAAATAACGGTCATGGCTGACCACCAGCACCGTTCCGTCAAAAGCAGTCAAAGCAGCTTCCACAGTCTCCCGCGCCATAATATCAAGATGGTTGGTCGGCTCGTCCAGCACCAGGCAGTTTGCCCCGTCCAGCACCAGCTTCAGCAATACCAGACGTGCCTTCTGGCCGCCTGACAAAGTGCCGATCTCTTTAAAAACGTCGTCGCCGTGAAACAGCATCCCGCCAAGCAGTGAACGCGTACGTTCCTCAGTAAAGCCATATTCCACCAAAAAATTATCCAGCAGCGTCTGTTTGGGAGCAAGCCTTTCATAGCTCTGCGAAAAATACCCCACCTTCACACGATTGCCGATCTGCGCTGTTCCCTTCAGCGGCGGCAGCTCGCCTAAAACAGTTTTCAGCAATGTCGTTTTACCGGTGCCGTTAGGGCCCAGCAAGCCAACCTTTTCACCCTTACGCAGCACCAAATCTATATCATGCAGCAGTACATTATCGCCATAACCAACAGAAAGGTTATCCAAAATCAGCACCCGTTCAGCAGACTCCGGCGCAGGCGGCAGGCGCAGGGCAAATTCCTCATGCTGCACAGGCGCGTCCATCCGCTCCAGACGATCCAGCTGAGATTGGCGTCCACGCGCCATCTTACTTTTGATGCCCGCTTTAAAACGACGGATATAGGCTTCCGTCCGTGCGATATAATCCTGCTGCGAAGCATAAGCAGCTTCCAGTGTTGCAGTCTGGAGCTCTTTCTGCACCAGATATTTGCTGTAATTGCCTTTGAAGGAAGTCAGATGCCCGCCTTCCATTTCCAGTATCCGTGTAGCGATATTATCAAGAAACGCACGGTCATGACTGACTACCAATAGCCCGCCCTTAAATTCCTGCAGATACTTCTCCAGCCACTCAGTCATAGCAATATCCAGATGATTTGTAGGCTCATCCAAAATCAGAAAATCAGGCTGCCGCACCAGGGCCGCCGCCAGCATCATCCTGGTTTTCTGTCCGCCGGAAAAGTGCTCCGCCGTCTTATCCCAGACCGCTTCTTCAAAACCCAGGCCAATCAAGACTCTTTTAATAAACGCTTCATAATTATATCCGTCGACATGTTCGTAACGTTTGGTCACACGGGCGTATTCCTCTAAAACCCCATCCAGCTCCGCACCCGGTTCCAGCTGGGCAGAACGTGCTTCCAAAGCCGCCAGTTCTTCACGCATCGTAACTATCTCCGGGCAGGAGCGCAGCATAAACTGCCACAAACTGCCGGTGCCGATATTCTGAAACCCCTGCTCCACATAACCGATCTTCAAGCCGGGTTCAAAACGCACCACACCACCGTCAACCGTTTCCGGAGCCAAAAGACAGCGCAGCAGCGTTGTTTTGCCGCTGCCATTTACGCCTACCAGCCCAATTTTTTCACCTTTATCGATCATAAAGCTGATATCCTTAAATATTTCATTAATGCCAAAACTCCTGGCAATTTTATCTACAACAAGCTGCATTTTTTCGTCCTCTGTTTTCTTCTTCCTGAACTCTTATTTTAACAAAAAAACGGCTTGAAAGCAAAAAGACCGGCTGCCCAGGCAAACCGGTCTTACATTTTCAGCCTTCATAGCCCTGCGGGTGTCCCTTATGCCATTTCCAGGCCGTACTGATAACTTCATTGACAGTACTGCACTTAGGCACCCATCCCAGCTCGTCCCTGATCTTCTCCGAAGAAGCGATCAGCACAGCCGGATCGCCGCTGCGGCGGCTTTCTTCCACCACAGTAAAGTCTATCCCCGTAATCTTTTTAGCAGCATCGATGATCTCGCGCACGCTGAAACCATTTTCACTGCCCAGATTATACACGCGGCTCGCTCCTCCAGCCAGCAGATGCTTGAGTGCCAGAACATGTGCCGTTGCCAGGTCGCAGACATGAACATAATCACGCACACAGGTACCGTCTGCAGTAGCATAATCAGTACCATAGATGGCAACCTGCCTGCGTACGCCCTGCGCAGTTTTTAAAACCAGCGGGATCAAATGCGATTCAGGATCATGGTCTTCGCCGATATCACGGCTCGGCGAAGCTCCTGCGGCGTTAAAATAACGCAGCGCCACATAACGCATCTCATAAGCCATATCATAATCAGCCAGCATTTTTTCGATCATCAGCTTCGTGCGGCCGTAAACATTAGTCGGGTTCAGACAGCTGTCCTCTTTAATAGGAACGCTCTCAGGCTCTCCGTATACTGCCGCCGTCGACGAAAAAACGATATAATCTACGCCGGCGCCTTTCATTGCTTCCAAAAGATGCAGCGACCCCTCCACATTATTAAAATAATACTTGGAAGGATTTTCCATCGATTCGCCGACCAGACTGCTGGCAGCAAAATGAATGACCGCGTCGATCTCAAACTGGGCCATGATATGCTTCAAAAAAGCAACATCATGGATATCGCCCTCCACCAGCTGCACCTCTTCAGGCACTGCAGCCGCATGGCCTGTGGAAAGATTATCGTAAACGATCGGTGTGAAACCGTTTTTCTGCAATTCTTCAACTACATGTGAACCAATATAACCGGCACCGCCGGTAACCAGAACATTCATCATTCAATCTCCTTAGTTTTTACTGACAATAGTCTGTAAATATGCTAAAAACTTATCCTTCAGATCAGGACGCTTCAGCGCCATTTCCACCGTCGCCTCCAAAAAGCCCTGTTTATCGCCGACATCATAACGACGTCCTTCAAAATTATAAGCATACATCTTCTGCAGTTTAGCCAGCTCCTTCAATGCGTCCGTCAGCTGTATCTCATTACCGCGTCCCGGCTTGGTAGCCTCCAGGATCGGGAACACCTCGGGATTGATGATATAACGCCCCAAAACAGCCAGCCGCGAAGGCGCTTCCTCAACGCCCGGTTTCTCGACCATATCTCTGACCGTAAAGGTGCGCGGTTCGGCCGTAGGCTCGGACGCTACGATACCATAAGACGATACCTTTTCCTGCGGCACCTCCTGTACGCCCAAAACAGTGGCCCCGGTTTTATCATAAACATCCATCAGCTGTTTCAGCGCCGGTACTTCACCGTCTACTACATCGTCGCCCAAAAGCACCGCAAAAGGCTCATCGCCGATAAACTGCTTCGCGCATAAAATAGCATGCCCCAATCCGCGCGGCTCTTTCTGGCGGATATAGTGGATCCGGATATCAGAGATCTTTTTGACCATCTCCAGCTCCTGCGCTTTACCGCCGGCCGCAAGGTTCAATTCCAGTTCGATACTGCGGTCAAAATGATCCTCAATAGCACGTTTGCTGCGCCCGGTAATAATCAGAATATCTTCTATTCCCGAAGCAAGCGCTTCTTCAATAATATACTGGATCGTCGGCTTATCAACGATCGGCAGCATCTCCTTCGGTGTAGCTTTAGTAGCAGGCAGAAAACGCGTGCCTAATCCGGCCGCCGGAATAACAGCCTTGCGTACTTGTTTGATTGCAGTCATCTGTATCACTCTTTCTCCACTTGAACAGGAAATAAATTTTTAGATAAACACTTACCTTGATTGCCGCCAGCACCGATCAGACGCGGGCTCTGTCAGGCTTCTTCGCCGCCGATCAGTTCCAGCAGTTCCGCTGTTTTTTCAGCCAGCAGCTTTTTATCGCCTCTGGTCTCAACATTCAGGCGCATCACCGGCTCTGTATTTGAAACACGCACATTGAAACGCCATTCGGCATAATCAATGCTCAGCCCGTCCAGCTTATCGACCTGACCGCCGGGCGTATATTCAGCCTCGATCGCCGCCAGTACGGCCGCTGAATCTTCAACCTTGCGGTTGATCTCGCCGCTGCAGGGAAATTTTTCCATCCGTGCTTCGACCAGCTCCGACAAAGTTTTACCGCTGGTGCATAACAGCTCCGCCACCAACAGCCAGGGTATCATGCCGCTGTCACAGTAGGAAAAATCTTTAAAATAATGATGTGCCGACATTTCGCCGCCGTACAGCACCTCATTGGCACGCATACATTCCTTCATAAAGGCATGCCCGCTCTTGCAGCGCACAGCAACACCGCCGGCCGCATCCACAACCTCCTGCGTGTTCCAGGTCAGACGCGGGTCATACATGATCTTGGCGCCCGGCTGCTTGCGCAGAAATACCTCTGCCAGCAAACCGACTATATAATAGCCTTCAATAAATTCGGCTTTTTCATCAAACAAAAAGCAGCGGTCAAAATCGCCGTCCCAGGCCACGCCCAGATCAGCCTGATATTCGCGCACCAGTTTTGCCGTAGCCTCGCGATTTGGTACCAAAAGCGGATTAGGCACCCCGTTCGGGAAAGTCCCGTCAGGTATTTCATTGATCTTGATAAATTCAAAAGGCAGATATTTGGCCAGCTCGTTCAAGACCGGGCCGGCGCCGCCGTTCCCAGGGTTAGCCACTATCTTCAGCGGTTTCAGCGACTTGATGTCTATATATCCCAGCAAATGCTCGATATATTCCGGCATGATATCATAACGTCTTACAGCACCCTCCGTCTTGCCCGGCACCTTGACATGAGGAAAATCCTTACTGTCGACCACCATATCAGCGATCTCCATCAGTCCCGTATCGGCCGAGATCGGTCTGGCTCCTCGGCGCACGAGCTTCATCCCGTTATACTCTGCCGGATTGTGACTGGCCGTTACCATGATCCCCCCGTCAGCGTTCAGATGTGCCGTCGCGAAATAAATCATCTCCGTACCACACTGCCCGATATCGATCACATCACTGCCGCCGTGCCGCAGCCCTTCCGTCAAAGCATCGACCAGCTCGCGCCCGCTCAAGCGTATATCATGCCCGACCACAACTTTTTCAGCTGCAAACATCGCCGCAAAAACGCGCCCTACCCGATAAGCCATCTCCGCATTGACCTCTGTCGGCACAACGCCGCGCACATCATACGCTTTAAACGCTTTCTTAGTTAATTCCATATTTCTCCGCTCCCCTATATCTTTCTGCAATTATCTGAAAACATGATAATTATTACTTTCTACCTCCACAAAAAAACTCCTGCTTAAAAAGTTATTTTTAAGCAGGAGTGCGTTACATCGCATAATTATTTTCCCTTAAAATATCCTCGGCAAATTCACCCAGATACCAGCGCGCCACTGAAAAAAACGGCTGATAATTGCCATCTTCATCCGGCAGCAGGATACTTTCCGCCAGCAGCGGCAAAAACTCCTCCAGCACCGCTCCGCCAGCCAAAGCACTGTTTATCTCGTCCTCCAGTATCCTGATCAGCGCCAGTCTCATCCGCTGCAGCCGCGGCGCGTTCAGATTCAGCTCGCGGATCGTATTGCGCGCCTTGGCCTGCAGTTTTTTCGGACAGGAACTTTCGTCAACGATCATCTTACCGGTATGCTCCTGATAACGAAACAGCCTGACTGACGCCGGTATCTTCAGTGGGTTCAGTATCCGCTCGGAAATCGGTTTCCCGCCCTTTGGTACATCACAGCTCCGGTCATTCTTCCTGCTGGAATAACGCCATTCAGGGTCCGACACATAGGGCTGGCTGCCGCCATGGCAAACACCAAGCAGATTATGCCAGTCCAGGTGATAATTGTGTTTTTCAAGCTGTGTAGCTACTTTGGGGAAGAAATGCTCCACCCTGAAATCATCAACATTGTCCTCAAACTCAGCCAGCTTGATACTGATCTCACAATACGCGCATAAACCGTGCTGATCCTGCAGCAGCTGCTGCTTTACTTCGCGGTAGCCCCTGCGGTTGCGCCGGCGGAAATGCTCCCAGGTTTCGTCCGGAAACGCCTTCACATAACTGCGCAGGCGCTCGGGTGTAGCCGGAGATTTGTACACCCGTTTCATTTTTTCTTCCTCCTGAAAGACTTCATCCTGATTTCCGTATCAGCACGGACCAAAGCCGGTTCACACCCTTTAGACCATTCGTCCAGACGTTTGCGCAGCTCCCTGGCCTCGTCCGTATCCCATTTATCCTCGCTCACAAGCATCAGATACCTGTACAGATCCTTCACGATCGGCAATGCCTGCGGGCGCGTGTCGACATTCTGAATATCCTTGAGCAGCTGAAAGCTTTCAGCGCCTAAAGAAAAGGCAGGTTTATCGATATTGATCAGATTATTGTCCCAGCGCAGGATACGGATAGCCTCAGCCGGAACCGTGCTCAGAACCTGCGGACTGTGAGTCGTCACAATAAACTGTACGTTGGGAAACGCCTTCCGCACATCATAAACTACCGCCTGCTGCCAGGAAGGATGCAAATGCATATCGACTTCGTCGATCAGTACGATGCCCGGCGTTTCAAGAGCCGCCATGGCGCCAAGGTCAGGATTCAGCCGCACCATCCGGTACGCAAGATCTGCCGCCATACTGATCACGCTGCGGGTACCGTCACTCAAAGCCTCCAGCGGCAATACACCCATCGTTTCATGCATAATGATCAGATTTTGAAAAGCAAAGCTGTAATCTATATCCGTCCAGCCCATACTGCCGATACAGGTAATGATCGCCTGACGCACAGCCTTCAGCACTTCCGTATACGGATTCTTTTCATCCTTTTTACCGCTCTCGGCCAGATAACGGTCAAATTCCATCGCGCTCATCGCCGCATATTTGAACCACTGCCCAAAAGTATTATATGATGACGAAGGCTCCATACAATCGACGTAGCCGCTGCCGCGCTCCAGACTGATATCCTTGCGCAGCTCGAACAGCTTATTATCCTTCCACATCCTGCTGGTACCATAATAAGCCATGACCGGCAAAATTATTTTACTGTCGTTGACCTCCCGCAGTGCCTTGACCATATGCCGCCCATACTCGCTCAAAGCCTTCGCATTCAGGATCGTCGTCCGCCCCCCGGCCGCCTTCAATTCTCTTTTCCAGGTGATCTTTTCGCCGTCAACAACGCCTTCTGCCCCGATCACAACGGGATACTGGCTTTTCATCCGCAGCACATGCTCCAAAGTCCTGCCTACAGTATCTTTGGTCTGGCGTACGTCCGTATCACTGATCTGGTTGGCCTTAACACCGTCAAAGCACGCCAGATAAGGCCCTAAAGCTACAGCGACCGCATCTAAAATAGCTGTTTTGCCCTTACCGTTTTCAGCTACGATAACAGTCAGTTCTTTGTTGAAATCTATCTCAAAATTATCATAACAGCGGTAATTCTGCAAACATAAGCGACTGATATACATAGTACACCTCCAGAAGTATATTTTCTTTTATTATACCTTTTTTCAGCCGAATATGGAAATTTCTCTGCATTCTTTGTATAATAGATATATTATTTGAGAGTGAGAAGGTTTTAAAATGAATATTTTTCTCGTGATCGCTTTAGCAATGCTGCTGATCATCATCCTGCTGCGCCGCCACATCCCCATCGGTCCGGCGATCCTGGCAGGCGGCCTGCTGATCTGGGCTTTAGTAGCCCCTCAGTTCCATTATCTGGTCAGCGCCTTCACTACCACGCTTACCATGCAGCGCACCTACGACCTGATCCTGGCGCTCTATTTTGTCATGTGCCTGGAAATCGAGCTGCGTACCAGCGGCGCTTTAGACGGAATGATCCGCGCCCTGCAGCGCTTATTTGCCAGCGAAAAATTTACACTGGCCATTATGCCAGCTTTTCTCGGCCTGCTGCCTTCGCTGGGCGGCGCACGTTTTTCTGCGCCCATCGTCGAAGCAGCCAGCCGCAATACAGACCTTACCAAAGAACATAAAGCCGCCATCAATTTCTGGTTCCGGCATATCTTTGAATTTTCCAGTCCCATCATACCCGGCATGATCATGGCCTGCAGCATCGCCGGCGTTGCCTTCAGCGACTTTATCGCCCACCTGTGCTGGCTGACCCTGCTGGCATTTGCCCTGGGCTGGCTGGTACTCATCCGGCCGCTGGATATGCCCGCTAACAGCAATGTAGATGTCGATCCGGCCGAACGCCGTCAGGACATTATGAACCTGGTACTGTCGCTTGCCCCGGTCGTAATCAACTTCCTGCTGGTAGTTTTCTGCGACCTTAACGCCTCCACCGCTATGGCTCTGGTCACCTTCGCCATGATCCCGGTCCTGCGTATGACAAGCCGCGTCCTGAACATCAAAGAAGTTTTTACCGGCGCCTGCGACTGGAAAATGCTGATGAACGTTTTGTGCATCCTCTATTTTATCCAGATCCTGACCGATACCAACGTTCTGCATACCATCGTGGAAGATTTTAAAGCCTCACCGCTGCCCGTACCTGTCATTATCGCCGCTATCTCCTTTATTATCGGCATCCTGACAGGTCTGTCACAGGGTCATGTAGCGATCGTTATGCCTATAGTCGCAGCCCTGTCGCCCGGCGACCTGAACCTGGCAGGCGTGGCCATGGCCTTCGGCGTAGCCGGACAAATGCTGACGCCGACACATATGTGTTTTATCGTCACCCTGGATTATTTTAAAGCCGACTTCTTCAAGACCCTCAAACCGATGTTTATTTTAGAAGTCATGCTGCTGACAGTATTCAGCATCTATACCTGGTTCACCTGGTAACAGACCTTATCTATATAAAAAGGTATAACGAGAGATTTGATATGAGAAAATAAAAGAAAGTGAGATAACCCGAGAAAAGGCGGGAAAGCTTGAGATGGTGCGGAGTTTGACGATCAGCACCGAGAAGGCAAAAATCTCACGGCGTGCATGAAAAAACGGCCACTCGTGTACACTTGTAGTCGTGCGAAAAACTTTAAAGTATAATATAAAAAAACGTTAAAACCCCGTTTAAAACTACCTTCACGGTAATTTTAAACGGGGTTTGTTACTGTGTAAAAATATGATAGGTGAAGAAGTTAGTGAGGAAGTAAAAAAACAACACTACGGCAAAGCAGGCATCTATTTTTCACTTCCTCACTAACAGGAATAAAAAACCGAACCACTTTTATTTTTATGCATCATTTCCTAGTCCAAGCAGTGTATCGATGGCTTCCTGAAATTTTGCTTTCTTTCTATATGCTAGTACTACCTTTTTTTCATGCTCAGTAATATTCCCGGATGTTATTTGAATATCTAATATATCGTCTGCTGCTACAGCCAAAACTTCACAAATTTTAACCAACATATCAACATCCGGCCTGGTCAAACCTCTTTCCCAATTCGACACAGTTGTATTACTCTGGCCTATAGCCTCGGCGAATTCCTTTTGGCTAAACCCTCTTTCTTCTCTGAACATTTTTATTCGTCCACCTATTTTATACATGTAAATCCCTCCTGTCGGCAAATTATAACAAACTAGGTCTAGGTTGTAAACAGCAAAATCCATAAATTATGAACAAAAAACTTGACTATCCATATTTTTTGGATTAATATATAGGTATAATCCATAATTCATGGAAACGGAGGGTTGAAAAATGCAAATACATCAAAAAATAAAATACTATTTATTTGAAAATGGCATCAAGCAAGCTCATTTATCAAGAAAAACTGGAATTAAAAAAAACACATTAAATGCCGCCTTAAACGGAAAGCGGCGACTGTATGCCGAAGAATTTGGAACAATCTGTGAAGCCCTGGACATAAGTAGCGAGTTTTTTTTAGGAGGTAAAAAATGAAACCTACTATTATATACGCATCAATCTGGTACATTTTAAGCGAATCCGAAAACGCTATCTGGTTCGCTTGTGGCGCCTTAACCGTCCTTGTCCTACAGTTAGTATTCGCGCAATAAAAAAGCCGCGCATAAACGCAGCTGTTTGAGAATGGAGGCATCCTTATGATTATAAAAACATCGCACGATGTTGAACGTACAATCTTCTTTAAAGGCCTGCAACAAAGAGAAATAGAGCGCTACAAAGCGCTGGGGAAGCCGTACGATAAGTATCGCCTCACGCCCGAAGGTATAAAAGAAGTGAGACATTTTTTATATTTCAGCGACCAAGCCAAAGCCAGTGTAGAAGAAGAAAGGAGACTCGCCCGGCAAATGAGCGCGGCCTACAAAAAAGACCAAGCCTATTTATTTCTGCTTTACCTAATCCTCTTAATTATGGCAATAGGAAGCGCCTTCTTGGCAATGTTTAGTACATCTTGAAACCATAACTTCCAAAATCCATTATTCAAATAATTGTCTATGATTCTTTCAGCATCGTCAATAAATTCAAAAACTCTATCCATAACTTCCTTGTTCCCGTTTAACTCAATAAACGATTTAACCGCAGCATCGAAATCGCGTGAATTATATTTGCGTATAGTAACGGAAGTTTGAAGCTGCTCGACTTTAATAAAATGCCCTGTTAGCACTGCAAAATCATCCGAAGATAGCTGCCTACAGAAACTTAATTTGCTTTCTTCTGACAATGTTAAGAACTTGTTGGATTGTTCTAGACTTACAAAAACCTCCCCTGCCGCTCGAAACACTTCGCTCTGACACCCTAGCTCAAAAGCTTCCTTAAGAACCCGATAACGCCTAATTTCTTCTTTTATTTCAGGAGCAATAGATTTTATTTTAGCGATATCGTTATATTTTTCACTGAATGAAACATGAATTATAGCTATCAAAGAACAAACAAACCCGGATGACATAATGGCCCAAAAATTATCCAATCAAATCAACTCCTTTTTTATATTATAACAAACTCCAAAAGGAGGCGGCAGCCATGACCAACAAAAAATACTTAAAATCCTCTTTGTACCGATATAGCATCTGGTTCATAAGAAATCAGTTAGTTGCAGAGAGTTACAATCATGATAGAAAAAGAAAGCCTGCCTTGAATACGAGCAAATCAACCAGAGTATTGGTTTTATTTTTAACACTTTTCGCTGCTGTATCGCTGTTTTTGGTCTGCATCCAAGGCTTTAATGCTCTCCCTGTAATATTCTGCCTCGTCATAAATCTCTTGTCTTACGCGTTTTTCAATATAATCATCAATATTATATCCGGAGAGTTTAAACAATAATTCCAGATCCTTCAAACAATCGCACCCACATACAACCAAGGTTGCTGCTACCTTACCAGAGACAACAGGAGCACGATCGAGTTTAGCGTCTAAAGCAGAAAGATTACAAAATATTTCCGCTTGAGTTATAAAGAAAAAAACATTGGCGTTTTTCGCTAAAGAAAAAAGTCGTTCTGTTTGCTCAGGCGAAAGGCCTAACGACGCAGGCAAAGACAATTCTATTTCAGCTGGTAGAACTTTTTGTTTTGAAAGGTCCGGGAACGCTGCTTGCAGCTTATTCACAAAAGAATAAATTTTCGCATATGCAAACAGAATAAGTGATTTAAGCGAGTTTAGCTCTTTTGTTCGCAAATCAATCCAGTGTTTCAAAATATTCAAAATTAAAGTAATAACAACAGAAACAATAATATTGTAAAACCCAAAACTAGATATATACTCCTCAAACATAAATCAAACCACTCCCTTCTTTTTTACATTATAACAAACTCCAAAAGGAGGTACTATACATGAACGAAAAACAGAAACTTGCATTATTTGAAGAATGCCGCAAAGCAGATACCAAAGCAGATAAATATAAAGGCGTACTTCAGGAATATTTTTACAAAGGGATATCACTTGGCTTTCAGAGTGCCCTTGCCACGCTTGGAATTTTACATCATTACGAAATGTGGAAATCAGAACAGGAGGAATAGTCATGGACCAAAAAGCAAAAGAAAAGCTCTTTGAACTGGCCGACTACTACGAAGGGCGCGCTTTAAGCAATGAAGACGCAACACTCGAAAGCTACTGTCAGGGACGCTGCGATGCCATTTCAAGCGTACTGGTTGCCCTGGATATTGAAACCGAATACATAGACTGGCAGTTAGATCAATGATTATCCCCGGCTCCGATCTCCAATCAAAACAGAATACATATCTGACGGCGGAACAGGTGGCAGAGCTGCTGGGCTGCAGCAAAAGGTGGGCATCAGCACTTGCAGAGGCCTATGGTGCTATATCAGTAAAAAGCAGTTTTGGCGGCGGATCATCTGGCACATCATACCGCTTTCCGCTGCACAACCTGCCGCCGGAGGCCCAGAGGAAATACATGGAAATGCAGACAAAAACCGTCAAGACAGCGTACGAAACCGCCCCGCAATGGATCAGAGACCAAGCAGAACAGCGGCTCTGGCTATTGGAAGAATGGGAAGATTACTGCATCAAAAACCCAAAGCTGAAGAAAGCTGAAAAATTTAAGGCGTTTGCTGCCGGTTTTAGCCGCAGATGCCCTGAAATAAAAATCAGTCTGGCCTCGCTGTATCGCTGGGAAAAAGCGTATCGCGAAAAAGGCATGGACGGCCTGCTCGGCAAGATACCAACCCAGCCGCAGCGCAAGATTCACCCCGAAGCCTGGCAAAGATTCTGCGAGCTGTATCTCCGCCCGCAGCGGCTTTCTATCAGCTACTGTTACGATCTCGTAGAAATGGAAGGCGCAGACAAAGGATGGTGGCTTCCTACTAAAGAGACTGTCGCCCGGCTTGTGCGCACGGATATCCCGGAGGGAATCCGCCGCCTGCAGCGTCTTGGCGTTAAAAACGCCTACGACAACGCCACGCCGTTTACACGCCGCGACCCGGACAGCATTTCTTCCGGACAGATCTACGTCGGCGATCATCATATGCTGGATCTCATGGTCATCCATAATGGCAAAGCAAAACGGCCCTGGCTCACGGCCTGGCTTGATATGCGCAGCCATAAATTCGTCGGCTGGATGGTAACACTTTCGCCGTGCACGAATACTATCATCGGCTCGCTTGCCAAAGCCGCCATGGATCCGGCTATCGGGCTGCCGCGTGAAATCTACATAGATAATGGCCGCGACTACTGCTCGTATCGCTTCGCCGGACGCGGCTACAGAGGCAAACCCATGAGCGAGGATGATCAGGCAAGGCTGATAGCCGAAGGCAAGCAGGTCGCAAGCCTTACAGCTCACCTGGATATCAAAGTCCATTACGCGATAGTCGAAAATGCCCGGGCAAAGGTCATTGAAAGGGCGTTTAAGGATGTTGTAGAGCGGTTCAGCAAGAATTACAGCACCTACTGCGGCAGATCTACCATAGAGCGCCCTGAAGATCATAACGAAACTATCAGGAAAATGCTTAAAAACCATAAAAAAGGCCGCGCTGTACTTACGCTGGAAGATGTAAAGGCCGATCTTGATACTTACATCCGGCAAATATGGAATAAAACGCCGTCAGCTGCAGGCCGCGGGCGCAAAGCCGAGTGTCCGGACGAAACATTTATCAGGACACGCCTGCCGGTTCGCCGGGCAACGCCTGACACCTGCAAACTGCTCTTTATGAAATCGACCAACCCGCGCAAGATCGGGCGCAATGGCATCACCTTCTGCGGCGAGGAATACTACAATCCGGATTTCCTGCTCATCAAGGGCCAGAGCGTCTATATCCGCTACGATGAGGATGATTTATCCAAGATCTATGTCTACAGTACAAAAGATGAATACCTCGGTACCGCCGAGCGCGTCGAAGCGCTGCCGGCGATCGGAGCAGATCCGGAGCTTTTAGCGCAGGAAATGGCCCGCAAGACCGGGGCCATGAAGCGGCTTAAAAACCACCCGCTCACAAAAGCAGCTAAAGCAGCCGATTTACCGAGCATATCAGAAATCGCTGCCATGTTCGCCAGGAACAAACCCGCCCCGGATCCTGAACCGACAGACGTCATAGAGCTGGTGCAGACGTCCAGAGAGGTCAACAGGAGCGCCAAACGGCTTAAAGCCGCAGGCGATACCTTAAATATAAATCCCTTCGAAGCCATGCTGCAGGGGACGATAATACCAAGAAAGGAGCGCTGGAAAAAATAATTATCCAAAAAATCAAAAAAGAAATGAGGACAAAACATGACCGAAAACAACTTTTATAACCACTCGAAAGATTCTAATTCGTTAAAATCAGAGATCTATCCAGTAATTCGAAGTATATGTACAGTCGGTGACGGCAGTATTGAAAACCCGCGGCGAAGAGTCTACAGGTACTATGCTTTGGATGGGGAATTTATTGGTGAGACACCAGTTCAGACAACAATAGTGAAAAAAGCACAGCCTACAGAAACGCCGATCAAAACCAAAACAAACACCGATGGCACCGAAAACGAAGTTCAATTTCGCTCAAACAGCGTGTTAAACATTATTTTAAAAATACCTGCTATTTCAGACGAAGAAATTAAAAATGCTGTGAAGTTAGCCGATGGAATACAAAAAGAGCACAGCTGTAACTGTACTCTTTTTGCGGGTGCAAACCTATGAATTTGCGTTCACGGCCTTGGCAATTTCTGCATAAGCTTTGCAAATCAAGGCAATTCTGTCGTCGTGAATAGTATTGTGGGTTTTAACTGAATCAGTAATATCCAGCAAACCGCGATTTATCGCAGCAACAAGAATTTCTTTTGTAATTTCAGCCCTAGTCATAACTATCACCTCCTTTCTGTTTAAATTATAACAGAAAAATTAATGTGAGGAAAACCAAAAGGCAGCCGCCTGCAAGCGACTGCCTCCCCTAAAACCATGCAGGCGAAGTTGTGAGCACCTGCGTAAATAATAATATCAAAATAACCATTAAAGTCAAGATAAAAGCAATTTTAAAGGAGGAAAAACAATGAATAACCTGATCGAAAGAGTTAAGCAATATCTTGCTGCCCATACAGATATCAGCCAGCAAAAACTGGCTAATCAAATAGGTATATCAGGAGCTGCCCTGTCCGGATTTTTAAGAGGCAGCTATAAAGGCGACCAGAAAGCAATTGCGGATAAACTGGAGGCTCTACTGGCAGCAGATGAAAGCCGCAGCCGGGCGATAAGCGAGATCCGGTCCCCTGAAATTATTGAAACCAACATCATGAGGCAGATCAAATTCGGCATGGACTACGCCAGGGATCGCAACGATATCATCGTCATTTATGGCGCGCCCGGGATCGGTAAGACCATTACCGCCAGAGACTGGGCTGCAGATAACCCGACCAGCATTTTTATCACGGCCAACCCGAACCTTGCCACCAAGCGCTGCGTTATGGAAGAAATACTCGAAGCGCTGCGCCAGAGAACAGACAGCAGAGCTGACCGCATGCATCGCTCTATTGTTAAAGCACTTGAAAAGACCAATCGCCCCATCATCATCGACGAAGCACACTTCCTGCGCCTTGAAGCACTCGAAACCCTGCGGGCCATTTACGACGCCACAGGCGTGCCGCTGATCCTGGTATCAAACCCGACGATCATGGACAAGATCACCGAAAAAAACAAGCTGATCACAGGCCAGTTTTTCAGCCGCAGTGTAAAAATTCAGCTTAATGAGTCGGTGCCCCTGGAAGATGTTGAAGCGATCGTTCTGCAAAATGGTGTAGAACTTGACGAAGAAGCGTTGGATGAGCTGCACCGCGCCGCAAATAAGACCGGAGCGCTGCGCCTTATGACCAAGCTTTACCTGTTTGCCCTCAAAATGGCTCATAGCGCAGGCGAGAAGCTGTCTATCCGCCATATTCAGGCAGCAGAACAAGTTATTACAATAGTCTAGGAGGCACAATGGATCAAAATAATTATGAACTCATGAGACTTACACATATTGGGCAAAGTCGTGTAGCCTTTGGTTTTAATTCCGATTTAAAAAAGTCGTATGCCACCTGGGGCAAAGACAGCAAAGGCAACGAATGGTTTGAAGCCTGGGAAACAAAAGACGACGCTATCGCAAGTTATTACTACCACATAGCTGACGCCAGGGAGGGAATATAATATGCTGCGCGATATTTTAACAGCAATTATCAAAGCGCTGAAATGGTTTGTCGGCTGGCCGCGCCCAGTGCTTACTGCTCAATTTTCAATGGGTGACGTCGTATGGTACAAAATAGACACGATCTTTTCAGAAATAGAAAGCAGGGCCGGCAGAGGATACATAGCAGCAGTAAAAATAAACCGCAGCACCGGCAAAGTAAGGTATCTCGTAAAAACAGAGCACACAAAGTTTAATGCCGTCTGGCGTGAAGAAAATGACCTGCAGCCATATATAGAAACAGATAAAGGAGCCGACAAAAAATGAATGATGCCAAAGAAACCGAAGATATGTCAACCGCCGAAGCTATAGTTTGGACAATCGCCGTCAGTGTAATATCAGTAATCATTCTCCTGTTACTTTTATTTCTGTTCTGCCTTGCTGTCAGCCTTGGAATAAATATCGCTGAAGCGATCGTCGAATACTTTATCTGGCGCGGGGGTGTTATTGGTGGGTAAAGTCATTGAATGCAGCAAATGCTACCACCTGCAGCAGACTGCGCCGGATGCAGGCTATTGCGGTCATATGCATGTCAATCCATGCTACCGCGGTATGCACCGCGAACCGAAGGTTACACCGGTAGCCCTGGAAATACTTCCTCCGCTGCCGCCCAGGCATCACATGAGCAATTCCGAAAAAGGCTGCCTCGCAGCCCGGGAAAGAAAGGTCAAAGCAGTAGCGCCGCTTGGCTCAGGTAAATATAAACACCCGATCAAACCACCGGACGGATCCGAGGCCGCAGATAAGATGTTCAGATCCCACGATCTGACAGCTGAATCTCCGCATCCAAAGGCAGGAAGCCTAAAATCCAAAACAGTAAAAAGAGCTGCTCCGCCCCCGGAAGTACCGGAGTACAAAGAATACGGAAATAGGACGAAGAAAGCAAAATACGACTATAAGGCGCATCATCACAAGATATTTGAAATGCTTATTGCCGGTTATTCATACAGAGCCATAGCCGCCAGAGTCGGGATACCTGCCCAGCATATTTGGAAATACTGCACGAAATATCTGAAAAATAAGGAGGACAAAAATGTCTGAAGCAACATTACTGCAGGGGGGCAAGTCCCCGAAAGAAATAATCACTAAACTGCAAAGAGAATTAAACAGAGCTATCAACAGCGGCGCGCCGCTGATCGTCTGCTTTGAAAAATCAGATTATACATTCGGACACTATGAAGATCCGGACGCACTTTTAAAATTCGGAATCCGTGTACTGAACCGAATAGCCGGTAATCTCCAGGACCAAACCGGTGTTTCAAAACAAATAATCCTTGAAGCATTACTGGAAAACGCAAAGGAGGAAGTATCAGTTGAGCAAAAAACAGATGCCGAAGAACAAAAACCGTTCCACTAAAGCTGCCTTTAAAAACAAAGTCTGCCGCCGCTGTGAAATCGGGCGCAAAAGCCAGAAATCAGACAATATAACAGCTTCGCTGGAGAGCAGCATAAAATCTCACGAAATCGGTAACGTACTGCTGCCGAAGGGAGAAAAAATATCACTATGGGAGAGAATAAAAAGATACTTAAGATTTTAATTCAAAGCGTGGAGGACCTGCCATGATAATATCTGTTGTAAAAATAGCCAAAAACGGTACCTGTACAATCCCGGTATCTATCCGCCGCCTAATGCAGCTCTCGCCAGGCACAAAGCTTATCGCCAGCCTGAAGGATCTGCCATCAGGAGAAAAAGCCATCACCCTAAAAAAACGCAAAGGAGCTCAAACAAATGAATAATACGAGAGATCTTCAGGCAGCCATCGACGACGCGGTGCTCCTGGAAGAAAAAATAGCAATCGCCAAAGAAAAACTGGAAACCCTGAAAATAGAAATCCAGTCTGCGTTATATAGCAAAATGCGCGACCGTAACCTGAACTATGCTTATGCAGCTTCGAGATCTGGCCGGGCTGAGCTCATGGTCAGGACCAGGCTTGATATCATGGATTACGAAAAAGTCAAAAAACTGCTTGGCAGCCAGGCCGAAGAAAATATCCGGGTTAAGACAGATCCCAAATATGACATCAAAACAAAGTTCAAAATCGCCCTTACGGCGCTTTTAAAGCTGGATTACGAGGAAATGGATATCAAAGAGATTTTAAACGCCCTGGGGGCCGATTCTGACGCCGAGAAAGTGCTTCTTAAGAAGCTCAAGGGCGAATACAAAAAGGATTCAGAACTTTTAAGAGCCGCAGGGCTTGGAAAAGATAACCTGGAAGAAGAGCTGGATGCTATCAGAGCCGCAAAAAACGCCGAATTAGTCAATAAATATTTCGACCTTGCCAGCTTGGACATAGAAGAGCTGGCCAAGGCGATCAGCGTCGAAGATACACTGGCCCTGACAATCACATCCGGCGACAGTTGATGCAAAGGAGGCGGGCCGAATGGCGAGCACCATAACAAAAAAACAGGTCACACTGCTGCAGACCGCCAAAACCAAGCTTGGTCTCAGCGAAGAGGATTACCGCAGCCTGCTCTATAAATATGGTGTAGACAGCACCAAAGAGCTAAAGCAACCGGCTTTCAAGCATCTCTTAAAAACCTTTCAGCGGCTTGGATTTGAAATGCGAGCCCAACCAATGGCAGCTCAACTGCGACATATCGTGAAAATGCAGTCCGATATGGGTATAACAGACGCTGGGCTCAACAGCCTATGTCAAAAGACTATAGGCAAATACAATGCAGAAACACCCGGCGACTGTTCCAAGATCATTGAAGCGCTGAAAGCTATAAAACGCCGAAGGGAGCACCTTGCCGATGGATAAAAAAATCAAAATCCAACTCGAAGCAGATGTGCGTCCGGAAGATTTCACGCAGTCGTTTCAGCCGATAATAACCGCGATCGGGATAAAGGCAGCCCTTGATCTTTGCAGGTACAGCGGCGGGATACAGCAGTATATACCTCTGTATGACGAAGTGCTGGAAGGGCCAAGAAACCGGGCCATAACAAAAGAATTCGACGGTTCAAACACCCGGCCGCTGGCCTGGAAATACAACGTGTCCGAGGTCTATGTGCGCAACCTGCTTGCGCAAAATAGGAGATCTGAAAACAAAAGAATACTGAAGGAAAATCAGGTGAACCTTTTTTGACTGCAAAATACTAAACGCGTTGAAAAGCCAAAATTTTCAATACAACAGACAATAAGATCAAGCAAATTGCTTGATCTTATTGTTTTTTAGGAGGGCCAATACCTTGAAAAAATTTATTCTTGACCTGATCTGCGATGCAGAAGGACACCCCAGCTGTACTACGGTTCTGGCCATTACCGGCTTTGCCTTTTTTATTTTCGTAACGATGTTTTTGCTGATTCAGGGAAAAACATGGACACATTATGAAATATTTGCCGGCACGATCCTGACGGCATGCTTCGGCGCGCAGGTCACAGGAAAATTCATCAACAGCCGCGGTGCAAGCAGCGCTATAGGCAAGCTTGATGGAAAAAGTTAAACTGCTGGCTGCGTTTCTCGCCGGCGCGCTGATAACGGCAGCCTTGATGTTTTATTTTGCGCCAAAGCCGGAAAAAGAACTGCCGCTGCCGCCAGAAGCCGAGCTAACCGCCACAACTAATACAAACGTCAGTTATACCACTAAAACCAGCGCCGATGATCCGGACGCTGAAATCACTGTGCACGCTCCGGCGGTAAAAATAAAATATAACGATAGCGCCTATACCCTTCCAGCTCTTAAAAATGAGCAGCACAAATTCGACGCGGGCAAGCTTACCGTCGAGACCAAAACAGAAACCGCTCTTGATGTCACTAAACTCGTTGACCAGCTGGCTGAGGCAAAAAGACCGCGCCAGGCAGTGGGCATCTGGCAGACCACTGATGGGCCGGCACTTAGCTACGGATATTTTATTGCAAAAAACAAGAAACTTACAATCATGGCCACTGTCCCGGACACCAAAAAATATGCAGCTATTGGCCTTGAAATAACATTTTAGATCGGAGCCTGATATGGATCAAACTTACATCAATATGCTTTTCACCATCGCCATGGCCATTATTTCGGGTGTTCTTACACTCTGCGGCAAATATCTTAATGAGTACAAAGAAGATCTTGTAAAACGCACGACCGATCAGGACTCTAAAATCATTGATATCGGCCTTCGGGTCGAACGCCTGCGCGAGGATTTTAACCGCGAAGCACTGCACGTCCAACGAGATTTTGTGACCAAAGAGGAATATATTGCCATGATCAGCAAAATAGACTCTAAGCTGGACCGTACGCTCAGCGCCTTGCATCGCGTAGATAAAACCCTGGCGCAAGTTGTCGTTAAAGGAGAACAGAATGAATAACATCGAACGTATTGAAACAAAAGAGCTGCGCGGGCGCATCCTCGCAGTACTTGACTATAACTATCCGGCGGGGCTGAGCGAAAAGCTTGTACTGCAATCTCTCGTTGCAGCTCGCTTTGATGTCACCAGGCGCGAACTTAAAGCGCAGCTGGCCTACCTCTCCGAAAAAGGTTATGTCACGCTGCAGCAGGTAGGTTTTGCCGATATCGATCTTGCCCGGCAGATGGTCAAGCTTACCGTAAGCGGAAAGGACCTTGTAGACGGTAACATTGATCCTGATCCGGGGGTGAGCGTGTGAGACGAAAAACTCAGCAGCGCAGCCACAGCAAAATATCAAAGCTGCCGGCAGCAGTGCGCGAAGCTGTAGATAAACTTATCCTTGGTGGCAAAACATATGACGAAATAGCCGAATACCTGCAGCATATGGGCGAAGATATCAGCCGAGCCAGCATTGGACGTTACGGGCAAAAGTTTTTAACCCAGATGGAAAAGCTGCAGCTTTTTCGCGATCAGGCCCGCGCTGTGGTAGACTCTGCCGGAGACCGCCCGGCGCTGGAAATTGCCGAAGCTGCCAACCAGATGGCGCTGTCGGCTGTCATGGAATATATCATGGAGATCGACTCGCTGAAAGGCGCGAAAGCAACAGAAGTCATCAAGGCCCTGGCACTCTTGGAGCGCAGCGGCGTACAGCGAGAACGTCTTAAACTAGACGCCAGGAAAAAAGCTGACGAGGCGATCAAAAAGCTGGAACAAGGCACGCCGAACATGGCATCGCTGCCGCCGGAGCAAATGACTTTTATCAAAGAAGTCATCTACGGCCTGACAAATTAAACGCCTTGAAAAAGGCGTTTAAATGCTTTTTAACCCGCAAAAGGAGGGACTATGCAAAATAAACCTCAACCGTTGATACCGCTTTTGCCATACCAGCAGCGCTGGATTGAAGACAAAAGCAGATTCAAGCTTGTCAACAAAGCGCGCCAGACGGGTTTTTCCTTCGCCGTAGGACTTGAAGTGCTGCTTGACGCCTTGGAACGCAAGACGCTCTGGGTTCTGCTTTCTAAAGGCGAACGCCAATCACGCGAGCTTATGGACAAAGTGCAGATGCATGCGCGGGCCGCCAGTTACGCGCTGGAGGCTGTTGAATCTGATTTTAAAGTAGACAACCAAAGCTATAAACAGCTGGAGCTTAACCTGCCCAACGGCAGTCGCATCATCGCACTGCCTGCAAATCCTGATACCGCCCGCGGCTTTTCCGGCAACGTAGTATTGGACGAATTTGCCTTCCATAATGACTCTAAAGCTATCTGGGCAGCACTTTACCCGACGATCACACGCGGATACAAGCTGCGCATAGTATCAACTCCTAACGGTGTTGGAAATCAGTTTGAAAAGCTTGTCTCTGATCCTGATAACGGCTGGAGCAAGCATGAAGTAGATATTTACCTGGCCGCAGCTGAAGGACTTGACGTAAACATCGAAGATCTGAAGCGCGAAGCCGGCAGCGAAGATACCTGGCTGCAGGAATACTGCTGCAAATTTCTTGACGAAGCCTCCAGCTTCCTTACCTTTGACCTTATCAACAACTGCAGTATCGGCAACGTCCTACATAATCTGCCCGCACTATTGGATCCCGATGCACAACTTTACCTGGGCTTTGACGTTGCCCGAAAAAAGCATCTTTCAGTCATCTGGCTCCTTGAAAAAAACGGAGACCAATATAAAACCGTTTGCGTCAAAGAGATGCAGGGCCTGACCTTCCGTGACCAGCGCAAGCTGTTATATGAATTTCTCGACCTGCCAAACCTTTACCGGGCCTGCATAGATGCTACTGGCATCGGCGCACAATTAGCAGAAGATGCCAGACTCGACTATGGCCACAAGGTAGAGCCGATAACCTTTACCGGTGCGACCAAAGAAGATATGGCCGTACACATCCGCGGACTTTTTGAAGACCGCCTGGTAACGATCCCAAAAGACGACCGGATCCGCGACGATCTGCACAGCGTCAGAAAAGTAGTTACCTCCGGCGGCAACATTCGTTACATCGCCCCGGAAACAGACGACGGACACGCCGACCGCTTCTGGGCGCTGGCACTTGCAGCACACGCCGGACGCACCAAATGGCAATCTGCCAAAGTGACACCCTTCAAGATCAAGTATTAGGAGGACTAAAAATGAAAAATGACCGCATTGAGGAATATAACCTGCTAACAGACGCCTACTATGGAGACCGCGGCTTTTTTAACGGAAAATATCTCGCGCCGCACCAGCGCGAATCGCCGGAGAAATACCGAAGCCGGATCAATCTTGCCTATTACCTTAATTATACGGCTCCCTGCGTCAACGCGCATGTCGACCCGATTTTCAAGCGTGACCCGCAGCGGGAATATTCCGGGCAGATCACCCCGCTCTGGGAGGATTTTACAAAAGATACAGACTTTGCCGGCACAGACCTCAGTACGCTCATGAAACGCTGGGCGCTGGCAGCAAAGCTTTATGGCGCGGGTTATGTAGTCTGTGACAACACCCCGCAGCCCGGCAGTACGATCGGCGAAATGCTTGAAAGCAAAAAACGTCCCTATGCGTACCTGCTGGAGCCCGACCGCGTCAAGGAAATCAAAGTGGACAATAACGGTAAGATCATTTATTTTTCTTTTTTAGAACGCGATCCCAAAACCAAACGTGATTTCGTCCGTATTTTTACTGATAACGGCTGGCGGCTGCATGATGGCGCGCGCCTGATTGACAAAGGCGAATATGCTCTTGGCCGCGTTCCTGTTGCCAGGCTGACGAGCCGTGAGCTCAGTCCCTTTGATATGTTCCCCGCCAGTGAATTTATCAGCATCGCCATGACCAACCGCAGCATTTACAATAAATGCAGCTGGCTTGATGACATCCTGCGCAATCAGACTTTCAGCATCCTAGCCTATCCTACGGCCAAGGCAGAAGATCTGACGATCGGTACAGATAACGCCCTGGCCTACCCGCCGGACGCCAGGCATACCCCGTCTTTTATCGCGCCGCCATCAGAGTGCGCGACAGTGCTTGCCGGCCAGATCCAGATGCTGCAGGAAGAGATTTATCGCATGGCTGTCGTAGTAAACGTAACAGGCGTCCGCACGCAATCCTCAGGCGTAGCCAAGCAATGGGATTTTGAGCAGACCAACCAGCTGCTCGGCAGCTTCGCTGAAAACATCAGCGTTGCCGAAACTGAACTGGCAGAACTGTTCGCGCTGTGGCTCGGAATGCAATTCGACTATACATGCACTTATCAAAAAGACTTTTCCGTATCTGATGTCACAACCGAACTGGCTAACGCGGAAACCGCCAAAGGGCTTAATTTCGGTGAAACTTTCAATACCGAAGTACTTAAGCGTGTTATAACTTCCTATTTGCCTGATATCAAAAAAGACCAGATCCGGGCAATAACCGAAGAATACCGGCACCAGGCGACGCTTTCCAGGCTTGACAGTACGCAGGCCGAATAAAGATGGACACGACAAAGCTTTTAAAGCTGATCCGGGCCTACCTGTCAGACTGGCACAATGATGCTGCGGAAGCAGAACAGCTTATTGCAACCAGACTTGCCGCCGGTGATAATATCGAAAAGGCAGTAGATGCAGCGATCAAAAAATATCATGACCTGTTTTTCCTTGGCGACCTGCCGGAAGTTTTAGCTGATGCTGCTGCCATAGGCCTTGGAATAGCTGACCCCAGTTTTATCCCGGCAGAGCAGCGCAGTTTACTGATCAAAGCGGTTGAAAAACCATGGACAGCAGATGGCGTAAAGCTGTCTGCCCGGCTGCACGCAGTCGGACGTGACATGCGCGCCCAGATCCTTACTATTGTTGGCCGCTCACTGAAAAACGGCTCTGACTGGCGTACTGCCGCCAAAGCACTCTATGATGGCTACGGAGCCGGCCAAGTGATTCCGGATCAGGCTATCGCCGGGTATATGGCAAAACTCAGGCGCTGGACACCGGAAAACTACGAAGAGCAATCCCGGCTGGCTCGAATTGCTCTTCGCAATATCAACAGACTGGCTCAAAACGGCGCTCCTAATACCGCCCTGAAATCAGCCTACAATAAACTTCTTGAAGCTGCCAGGAGCGGCAGCGAGAAAGCATACAAAAATGCGCTTTATGTGGCTCTGAATGAAAAATCCAGATACGTGGCCGAACGAATCACGCGTACCGAAAGCAGCCGTGCCTGGGCAGACGGTTTTTTTGCCAAAACACTGGCCGATCCTCTTGTGGTCGCTGTCAAATGGCATCTGAGCAGCCGTCATCCGGTTTACGATATCTGTGATCTGTATAGTGCAGCTGATATGTACAATCTGGGATCAGGCGTTTATCCAAAAGATAAACTGCCGCCGCTTCCTGCACATCCCCACTGCTTATGCTGGCTGAGCGAAATATTACGCGGCGAAGTTGATTTAACGGAAGCTGCAAACAATGTCGACAAGGCAGTAGATAACTGGCTGCGCGGCCTGCCGCTGGAGAAGCAGCGCCTTGTACTTGGCGTCTATGGCACAAACGCCTGGAAAACCGGTGAAAGCTGGAAACCCTACCTGCGCGGCTGGCAGGGCCTTGTCAGTCCGACCAGCAGATTGGATGCCGCACTTGTGCGTGACCTGATGGAACGCAACCTGGTCCCGCCCTCCGACAGCCATCTTGCTGCTATTGCAAAATCACAGGGCTTAAGTTATACTGTAGGCAAACAAGGTTACGATCGCTGGTTCAGTGATGACAATAAACCAATCTATCCAATGTTTGACGGATTTTACGGAATTTTTTCAACTGAAACTTTGAAAGCAGGCAGTATAATCATTGATCGCTATGGAAAAGATACTGGCAACTTTGTAAGCCCACAAGGAACCGCATTCGGCGAAAGATCGCTGCCCGAAAAAAGTAAGAGCGACGAATATCATATCTACCGTGTAAAAAAAGACATCCCGGGAGTTTTAAGCGGACGCACCGCTCCATGGTTCGGCCAGCCTGGCGGCGGCTGGCAGTATAAGTTTCCGGGTCGAATAATGAACATGACTGATTATCTGGAGGAGGTTGACAATCAATGACAATTAAAGAACTTGAAAAAATATTGATCAATGAAAAAATCAATCGCTCTGATTATGAAATAACCGGCGAAAACTACCTCCGCGGTTATGATGGATTTATCATTCTTCCGGCTCCAAAAGGTAAATGGGAACTCTACTACATGGAGCGCGGGCAAAAAGACTTGCTCGGAGCATACCCTACCGATCATGCTTGTTGCATTGAGTTTCTGCGCTACATGGCACGCAGCTATCCGCAGTTAAAAAAATACTTACCTCAAACGGCAATAGCATAATTGCAAAATACTAAACGCGTTGAAAAGCCGTAAAATTAAATAAAAGAGATAATAAGATCAATCCTTCGGGATTGATCTTATTTTTTTATGCCAGCGCAAAGCATAAAAACCTGTTTTAAGCGTTTTTATACCTTATCAGGATAAATACCTTGCACTAAAATCATTTAAACGTTTTTAAAAGGTGTTTGAACGATTTTAAAAGGGGTTATATATAATCCTCAGATACAAAAACAACCTGCCGGAAGGACGAACCTGAAAAATGATACCTGAAGGACTTTACGGAGAAATCAAAAGGCCGCCCGAAAAAAGTATCGCGGCAGCGATCAGAGATATTGAAAGCATCTGTGACTATATGGACCGGAAAGCGACCTATCGCTACGAAGAAAAACAATTTGCCCTTAATCTGGTGCTAAACATCTTAGAACAGCTACAAGCAGCACAAAACCGGCAAGAGCTTCAACCTCCGGCCGGTTGACTATAAACATCCTCCTTTCTCTTTGCGGCCGGCTACGCAACCGGCCGCAATCTGAATCAAAGGAAAACTAAAGCTATCTGGAGCGGAGGCTCTGATATAAATGCGGCGGAGGCCGAAAATAAAAAAACGGAGGCAAAAATGGATCTAAAAGACATTTACACAAAAATCGAAGCCACTGAAGGCGGAGCTGACCTTGTCGCCGCAATCAAAAGTGAAATCGAAAAACTAAACGCGGAAGCGAAAAAACACCGCGAAGCCGGAGCAGCAGCCCAAAAAGAACAGGAAACTACTGCAGGCAAGTATGGCGCTATCTTAGAAGCACTGGGAATCAAGGACACGGAAAATGCAGCGGTTCAGGCCAAGGAGCTTAAAGCTGCGATAGATGCTTTTTCTGCGTCCGGCAAAAAACCTGATGAAGTTGCAAAAGAGATCAGCAGCCTGACAGAGCGTCTGGCAGGTATTGAAAAGGAACTGACAGACACCAAGGCGGCCAAAGAAGCCGAAACGGTCAAACGTGTTGCCGCTCTAAAAAGCAACGGTCTTATGCAGGCACTTGCCAAAGGCAACGCCGCAAATCCGGAGGCTATCAGCAGGATCCTGATCGACGCAGTGACCGTTGGTGAAAACGATGAGCTTGCCATGCAGCAGGGCGAAAACTCTGTCACTATTGAAGATGGCGTTGCAGCCTGGCTTGCAGATAACGCCTGGGCGGTAAAACTGAACGCCTCCGGCGGCAGCGGCAGCGGTGGCAATGGCGGCAGTTCCGGCGACGCCTTTATTGATGGTTTTGATAATGCATAAGGAGGACTACAAATAATGGCAATCAACTACGCAGCGAAATATTCCGAAAAGGTCGATGAGCGCTTTGCGCTGGCTTCCCTTACTGCACCGGCAGTAAATAACGATTTCGACTTTGTTGGCGTGCAGACCGTCAACGTCTACAGTATTCCCACAGCGGGTATGAACGATTACTCCATGACCGGAACCAGCCGCTACGGCACACCTGCAGAACTGCAGGACACTGTTCAGGAGCTCACGCTTTCCCGTGACCGCAGCTTTACTTTTTCGATCGACCGCAGAAACTACAACGATACCATGATGACCAAAGAGGCCGGCAAAGCACTTGCCCGTCAGGTCAACGAGGTAATTATTCCGGAAATCGACACCTATCGTCTGGCAACACTTGCCGCAAATGCAGGCGGCAGCGCAACAGCTGCCATCACCAAAGATAATGCCTACAGCGCATTTTTAGAAGGTAAGAATAGCATGATTGAAAATAAGGTTCCTGCAGCAGGCTCTGTTGCTTATGTATCGGCCGCTTTTTTCAAAAACATCAAGCTGGACAGCAGCTTTATCCAAGCAAGCGACCTGGCACAGAACGCGCTTATCACCGGTCAGCTGGGCATGGTAGACGGTACGCCGATCATCCCGGTTCCATCTACTTACCTGCCTGAAAACTGCGCCTTTATCATCACTCACCCTGTAGCATGCTGCAGCCCGGTTAAACTTGCCGATTACATGATCCACGACAACCCGCCCGGCATCAATGGCTGGCTTGTAGAAGGTCGCGTTTACTATGATGCTTTCGTACTTTCCAGCAAAGCGAATGCGGTATACGTACATATGATTGCATAGGAGGAAGCTAAATGGAACTTACTAAAAAAGGAAAAAAAGTAACCCTCAAAAGCGATGTTCAGATCGCCGCCTACAAAAAGGCTGGCTGGAGCGAGATAAAAGTGAAAAATCCCAAACTCAAACCTGACGGGGCCAGCGCCGATACTGCGGATAAATGATAACCATCCGGATCACCGGTGCAAGAGAGCTGACAGAAAACTTTCGGCAGCTCTCTTGCAGAAGCCGGGAAACTTTAACTATAGCGCTCAGAACCTCGCTGCGTGATGTCAGGGACAGAGCCCGGTTAAATCATAAGTTCACGACCCGCAGCGGCGAAACAGAGCGCGGGATCGAATATGACCAGACAGGCCCACTATCCGGCGTTATCGGCGTAACAACAAAAATCGGCATCTACCAGCATGAAGGTACCGGCATTTATGGAGCCAAAGGCCGTCCGATAGTAATACGCCCCAAAAATCGCACAGCACTCAGATGGGCGACCGGAGCAGGCTTTGCTTTCGCCAAACGCGTGACGATCCAGGGCATTAAAGGTGACCCTTATCTTTACCGCGCGGCCAGAAAAGAAACTCCGGCTATCAAAGCAAGGTTTGCTGATGCTATCAGAAAGGCGGCAAAAATATGATCTATATTACAGCTGACGATATTACCGATGACATTCTTGTTGTCGATCAAAGTGATATTGACGCGGCAAATGCTTATATAGCATCACTGCAAAATAAATTTGGACTGACCGATAAAGAAATCGCCGTCCCGCTGCCTTATAATATCAAACGCCTGGCCGTAGTCTACGCCTGTTATACTGCCGCACTTGACGCGGTTGGCACTGACGCCACCGAAACGATCGGTGAAAACAGGCAGCGCATCGACATTTACGAGCAAAAACGCAAAGCCTATTATACAGAGCTGACCGCTCTTTCCGGCCTCGTTACCGCCTCTGATTTCACCGGCGCGGTTACAGGCGGGACAGTAAGCGTAAAACTTGGGAGGTCTTAAGATGAGCCGGCGACAAGAAGTAACAGACGCTATTGAGCGCATCTTAAAAGATGAACTGCCGGAAGTACCCTGGACAGTGCTTGTTAAAGGCATAAAGCGTTCCAAGCAAACCGAGGGCACCATCAGCTGCGACGAAGTAAATTTCAGCTTTGACGCTAAAGGCAGCAGAAATGCCCGGGCCCTCTACTCTATCAGTGCTATCGCCTCTGGGGACAGCGTCGATATAGATGCCCTGGCAGATAATCTGGACAAAGTGATACTAAATAACCCGACCCTTGATAATTGGGCAACAACAGCCCGGATCACGCAAATATTTTTTGGTGTTGCGCAAGGACGCGAAGAAGCGGGAGCTTTTATTGCCTACCTTGATGTAACCTATGACAGTAATTAACGGAGGTAAAAATGGCAGCACAACGACCAATACGCCCGACAGTAGATAAAAAACTTATGGGCCGCGAGGTACTTGTTTTTTTAGATTACGGCGAGGGCGCGACCTATGCCGATCCGGTATGGTCGCTCATCGGCGGCCAGCGGACTGCAGATTTTAATAATAGCGCCGATGCGATCGACACATCTGATAAAAATTCTAACGGCTACGGCGACAGCGAGCCCGGCATGAAAACGACAGAAATCGCTATGGAACTCATTATCAAACCGAGCGATCCCACGATCGGACAGCTTTACGAAGCTTATGAAAACAACGAGGCTGTCGATATCCTGCGCTGGGTAGATGGCGGACGCAGCACCCGGAACTGGTATTCGATTACAGAGATGAGTGAATCTGCAGCATATGACGATGCATCTATTCTCTCCCTTACACTTACAGGCAAAGGCGAGCCGACAGTCATAGAGGATATGGCTGATCCGCGCGAAAGCGCATAAACGCAGCAGCGGGGATCGCTCCCGCTGCTTTTTATTTAAAGGAGGCAATATAAATGGAAAGCAAAGCAAGACGTACTGTAGACATCAACATCTTTGGCCGCGAACATCAGCTGAAATTCACAATAAACGCCCTGGAAATGCTGGAAGCAACCACAGACGACAGGAGTATCACTGTCACAGCCACAAAACCGGTATGGTCCATGAAAGATATAATCTCAGGACTACACGCCGGACTAAAATGGCAGCTGCCGAAACTGACACGCGATCAGGTAAAAGATGGCGTCCAGGCACTTTTGCGTGAAACGTCCATGTTTGAAATCCAGAGCCTTATTACAGCCGCTATCGGCCTTTCCGGCCTGGTGTTTGGCGATGCGGCGAGAAGCCCGTTTGCCGATATTCTTTCAGAGGAAGCGGATAACTCCGCCGAAGGTGAAAACGAAAAAAAGTAACCCGCATCACGCACTGGCTGGACCGTTGCCTTTGGACGGGCTATACACTGCGGTTTACGGCTGAGCAGATTGCAGCCTTGACGCCATATGAGCTTTTTGCCCTCTGGGACGGGGAAAAACTCATGCGGCAAACCCGGCAGCTTGATCTGGCCAATCTTGTCACCGTCCATTATCTGAACAATCACCGCCGCAAACATGCCCGCATTATAAAAGTTGAGGATCTGTTTACAGATGGCCGGTTCAAGAAGAAACGCGGACGCAGTGAGTTCACAGAAGAAGACTGGCAGCAGTATAAACGTATTTTCGGATAAGGAGGAACCATGGCAGAAAAAATAGAGGTCCAGATAAATGGAGAAAGCCGCAGCTTTGACGCTGCGGCAGCAAGGGCAGCCCAGCAGGCCGCGCGGCTTGAAACTGCACTACATAATGCTGCTGCAGCAAAAAGCAGAGCAGAAGCAGCGGCGGTTAAAGCTGCGGCCGCCACCCAAAATCTGGCTGCAGCCCAGAAAAAAGCTGCCGACGCTGCCAGTGATGCTGCAAAGAAAAATGACCGGACCAAAGCATCTCTGGACGGCATAAAAACAGCCGCGAGTCTTGCCTTTGCCGCGCTTGCAGCAGGAGCAGCAGCAGTAGGCGTGAGCTCCGTTAAAGCAGCCGGCAAAATGGAGCAGCTGGAAATTGCATTTACAACAATGCTTGGCAGTGCTGACAAAGCAAAAACTATGCTAAACGAGCTGCAGGATTTTGCCCAGGCCACTCCATTCGATCTGGAATCTGTAACCAATGGTTCCAGGCGTCTTCTTGCCATGGGTTTTGCTGCTGAACAGATCATCCCGGTCATGACTGCGGTCGGTGATGCAGCTTCCGGGCTTGGTCTGCAAGCCGATGGTATTGACAGGATCACTCTTGCGATGGGTCAAATGGCCGCCAAAGGTAAAGTTTCGGCAGAAGAAATCCGGCAACTGGCAGAAGCCGGTATCCCTGCGTGGAAATTTATTTCCGACAGTCTTGGCATAACTATCCCGGAAGCAATGAAAAAAGCCGAGCAAAGCCAGATCAGTGCCGCACAGGGACTGAATGCGATAGTCGCCGGCATGAATAACAAATTCGGCGGTATGATGGAAGCTCAATCTAAAACGATCGACGGCATGTGGTCGAACCTTATGGACTCCATTAGCCGCACGTCTATTGCCGTTGGTAACGATATTGTAAAAACCTTTGATCTGCATAAACGCCTGGCGTCGGCTATGGACTTTTTTGACGATTTCAGAAAACGTGTCGATAATTCCGGCCTGCGCAGCGCCATCATCCAGAGCGTGCCGACCGAGGTCGTCGCCGCTGCTTTTGTTGCTATTGATATAGCAGTTGTAACAACATTACTGCCGGCAATCAGTAAAGCTATCGTTGCCTTTAGGAATTTAAGGATCGCCATGCTGTCAACGCCGATCGGTATTGCTGCAACCGGTGTAGCCGCTCTGGCCACAGCAGCCTATGACAAAGCGCAGCAATATGAACTCGGCGGCCAGGAACGGCAGGATCTACTGCAGGGTGTGTTTGATGCCGAAGGCGTCAGCGGTTACGAAGATTATATCAAAGCGGCAACTGGAGCGCCTGAAACCGTAGCAGACTGGCGCAAAATCGAAGAATCAGCGGCCGCCACGGCCAAAAGTGCTGAGTCGGCAGCTAAAACGCAACCAGATTTTAGCAATCTTGGCAACTACAGCGCCGATACAGCATCCGGCAGCAGCGGCAGAGGAAAACAGACTCGCGACACCTCTGCCCAGGAAGCCAAAGCATACCTTGATCTGTTTGATAAAGCCCTGCAAAAAGCGGAATCTTTCCGATCTACCTGGGACAGTATCACCGGAAAAACTACGACCATGTTTGATAACGCAGCTGAACAGGTCCAGAAAGTCACCGATTCTTATAATGCAGTGCGTGATGCCAGGATAAAAGCTGAAACCGAAGGTAATACCAAAGCTGCCGCGCTGCTTGCCGAAACTGAAGCACAAAGGCTGGCGCTGATGCAGGAAACTGAAACCAAAGCCAAAGAAATTTTTGCAGACAGCCTTCTGCAGCGTAAAAATGCAATGCAGGAATTTAATAACGAAATGCAGACACTGGCAGAAAACAACCAGGCAGCAATTTTAGCAGCTTTTCAGGGCCGCCTGACTGCTGAGCAGGAAATGGAACTGGAACAGAACCTTGCCCGGCAGCAGCAGATGCTTGAAGAACAGGAATTGCGCCAGGCATACTATGACTGGCAGCTGGAAAGCCAGGAAAGCCTGCTGTCGTTTGGTCTGGAAGCAGCGCAGACGTTAAAAGACGGACTTGCTTCGGGTCTTGCCAGCGTAATAACCGAAGGTGCTAAGCTCGGAGACGTGCTTAAAAATCTTGGCAAACAAATCCTCAATATGTTTATTCAGTGGGTCGTCGGCCGTCAGCTGGCCGCTACATTTTCCAAAATGGCAAATAAACTTGCCTTTGCTGAAACAAAAAGTATAGCAACTGCCAGTGCCGCCGCCTGGGAGCCAGCCGCAGCTTTGGCAGAGGCCGCCGTTCCCGGATCTATCGCCCGCGGCGAAGGTCTTGCAGCCGCAGTAGCCGGCAAAGCTGCCGGCATCGGTGCTGATATTTTCAGCAGTAATTACGGCAGTCTTGGCTCTGACAGTTTTATGAACGGTGGCCTTGACAGCGCCATGGGCGGTCTGAATACCGGCAGTGCCAATCTTGGCTCCGGCGGCTTTATGTCCGGCGGCATAAGCAGCGCACTTGGTGGCGGTGGCAGCAGCATAATAAGCGTTACAACAAATAATTATGGCTCTATCAATAACGGCTGGGACGCCGATCAGCTTTTGGGCGGCTTAAACGATAGTGTCCTTGGCGCATTAAGGAGTTCTTAAATGGCAGTTAAAAGAGTTTTATACGACCATAAAACAGCCTATCCTGATGATTATATAACCGTGGTATCGGCAACCGGGGTCATGCAGCGGCTCTACCTGCGTATTGGAGTAGATAATGTCAATGACCTCAAAATGCGCATCAAAGAAGCTGACAAAGCTTTTTCTCATGGCAGTTATGCTTACGGCGACGGTAAAGTCGAAAGCCGTAAAATAAAGCTTTCATGCCATATCCGGGGACGGGATCAGCGCGATCATGACCGGCAATACAATGAACTGATCAGCCTGCTCGCCCAAAGGGCTTATTCACTGCGTTTGGCCAGAGCAGACCGCGAATACCATATCGCAGGCTTAACAGATGTCAAGCAAAAATGGGTCAAAGGCTTTAAGTGGAACTGGTCAGATGTTGATATCACCCTGCTTTTGACAGATCCATTTACCTACGCAACAGCTGACACGGTGCAAAACATTGAGTTCAGCGAAGCGCAGACTGATGCAGCAATCAGCTTATATAATGACTCATCTATAGATGTACCGCTGATAATTGAATTTTCGCCGCTGGAGGGGCAAGCGATGGATAATGTTAAGATCGTCCATACTGACAGCGGCGAACAGATGCAGCTGACCGATGCACTGCTCAGCTATCCGCATAAAGTGCGTATAGACGGCAACGTCGGCACAGTAAGACGTGACAATGACAACAGCATCAATACCTTTTCGGGCGTCTTTCTTCATGCGCTGGCCGGGCGCAATGAATTCAAGTTCACCGGTAGCGCAGGACGGATAAGCATAATTTACAGATCAAGGTGGTTTATATGAGTACAGGCAATCTTTTATATGGATTATATCCATATGGCAAATATATACACGCCGGACTTGTTGGTATTGCCGGCGGTTATACAGATGACCAGATCGGCTACCTGCCCGATCGCTTCGATGCCATTGCCTACAATAAAGATGGTACTAAATCAGCAATATTTTCCAGCGGCGTCGAAGGCAATGCGCTCGAAAAAATCACTTTTGAAATCGTCGATACAGGCTGCGGCAAAGCAGAGTTTACCTTCCGGCGCCTGCCAACAAATACAGAGCTGTCTGTAGATCAACGCATTGACATTCACCTGTTTAATGATCCGCGGCCCTGGTGGAGCGGGTATATTTTAAACTGTCCGACCCAGGGCAGCACAGCCGACAGCTACAAATACACGGCTCATGGTTACTATAACAAACTGGACGCAGTCGTGATTTTCGCAGACTATTTGAGCGATGAGATATCTGAGATAGTTTCTGAAATAGCGCGGCAAGCAGAACTTAAATCAGGTCTGAATTATAATAGAAACTTACTGATAAATACAAACTATACAGCATCACGGATCCAATTTGATGGCGTTACAGCAAAAGATGCGCTAAAACAATTATCTGACTTTGCAATCGATTACGTTTACGGCGTTGACGAATACCGCCGTTTGTTCTTCCGTCCGCGCAACCGCGAGGTCAATGAACAGGCCCGCTTCTGGGTAGGTGAGCATCTTAACAGCTTCGAACCGCAGGAAGACGCTGAAAAAATTTATAACGTTATTCCGATCAAAGGCGCTGCAGTAGATGGCAACGGCGAGCAATGGATCGCGACAGTTGAAGATGCTGCAAGTCAGCTTAAATATGGGATACGTGAAAAGATATTAACACTTCCTTCGGCTTACTCAGCAGCTGATGCTGAGCGCTGGGGACGCAATCAGCTGACATCTGTCGCGTACCCGGTGCAATCTGCTAAAGTAAAAGTTGTGCATTTGGAATACCCTCTGGCTGACGGCCGCTTTAACGTCCGAAAAATGTGGACTGACGGCGAGGCGGTAATTACCGACAGACACGGCGTGGCACATCAATACCCGATATCAAAACTAAAATATACTGTATCTGCAAGTGATGGCATCAAATGCGATATGGAACTCGGCAAGCCGCCGGAAACTGTAGATGTCTACCTGTCTAATTTGTCCAGGTATGCAAAAGACCTGGAATTACTACAGGCAGCAGCGACCAAACAGCTTAAATAGGAGGTAAAAAATGGCAAATCCAAGCAATTACAGATATGATGCATATTCTGACATTCCATCCAGCATAACACTGACAGAGCGGCATTTAGTGCCGGCTATATCTCCGTACGTAGTTACGCTTGCTGAGGTCCCGGTCAAGTCGGCTCCATCGACTACATCAGCCCGATATATAAATACTATTTCCGGCAGTTCCGTTACCTATGGAGATTTACTGACAGAGGTATCTGCAACCCCGGTATCCGGGCAGTATTACCCGGATTACCACACAAATGCCGATAATAATGAAAACTGGAACACAGGCCAGATTCTTTTTGCTGCCGCAGATGCCGGGAAGATGATCGAAGTGACCTATTCAGCCAAAGGAACATTAACAGGTGTTACTTCGGCAGCGTATCCGTCGTGGTGGCGCGATCGCGGCGACGGCAGCGACGGTGATTTCTACCCTACAGGCAACGTAACGATCGGTGGACGTAAGAATTATCGCAGCGTATACATTCCCGCCGGTGTGACTGTAACTGTCAACGGCTTTGTTGATATCCGCTGTCAGGGAATGTTTATAAATGAAGGCACCATAAACGCCAGCGGTGGTGGAGGACAACCCGGGCAGCAGGTGAAAATAAGAAAGCTATACGGGGCAAGTATAGGGGTTAACGGAAATCCTGGCGAACCAGCAATCGGCGGCGGAGCTGGGGGGGCGGCTGGTTCCAGTTCAGATTCAGGATATTATGGAGTAAGCAGCAGCGGGGTTAAACTAGGCGGTTCAAGGATTGGAAGTCTTGATGCTGCAGGCATTTTAGCAGGCTGCTATAGCGAAGAAATTCTCGGCGGCGGTGGTGGATCAAGCCCAGGTGTGTATTCAGTCTCCGAAGAAGGCAGCACAGAAACACTGTCAGGTGCAATCGGAGGCAGCGGTGGCGGAATGATTCGAATTGTAACAAAGACACACAAAAATACAGGAACCTATATATCAACAGGGTATTCCGGTAGTTCTGCCACATTAGACAGCGCGATACAAACTGGTGGTGGTGGAGGCGGTGGTGGTGTGGTACTTGTAGTATGCGAAAGGAATTTAATTTCCGGTACTGCCAGCATCGGCGGCGGAGCTGGGGGTGCATATGGCGGCAATGGCGGTGACGGCTGGTATCGCGTGATTGAATTGGGGGTGAGCTGATGATAGTAACCAACGGAAAAGACATTGTTTGTTCATATGGTGATACCTTTAATTGCGCATGGGAAGTAGAAGGCGTAACAATAGCTGATAATATTACATTTTCAATCAAAACGACCGAAGGAAGTACCGATGTTCTTCTTTCAAAAACATGTGAAGTATCAGGTCAGCTTATCACTGTAAATATTACTGCAGATGAATTTGCTGAAAAATTACCGGTTGGTGATTATAAATATGATCTTGTTATGGTTGCGGACGAAACAAAAACAACATTGTTATTTCCCGCAAACTTTCACGTAAAGGCGGTAGTACATGATGAATAAGCCAATCAAGGTAAATGTACAAACACCTAAAATCACGCTGCAGGCTAAAGCAGGCCTCGAAATAATCCAGTACGGTACATTGACCGTTGGCGAAACAACTACCCTTGCAGCTGGGGAAAATGCAGTAGTATTAAACAGCGGTACTGTTGAAAATGCTGTGTTGAATTTTGGTATACCCAAAGGGAATGATGGCACCAATGGAAAAGACGGGTCGGATGGTATTGACGGCACAGACGGTGCGGCGGCTACTATCACTATTGGGGCGGTAACAACAGGAGAACCGGGCAGTAGCGCAGCTGTAGTAAACAGCGGCACGACAACGGCGGCAGTGTTTGATATAACAATACCCAGAGGAGACAAAGGCGCAGATGGTGCAGGTGCAGGCGATGTAATAGCTGCTGCCGATAACACTTTCACAGCTACAAATACCTTTGAGGGTGTTATGAAAACAACCTGTGATATGCAGCATTATTCAACGCAAACTGGTGGTACGCTGGTGCTTGGATATGAGAGCGATAATTTTCAAACCCTAATCATAACGGATAGCCCAACGGAGATACGTTATAACGATACTGGTTCTAATATGACAGGTCATAAAAAGACATTTATAGTGACCATTATTAGAAAAGGTTCAGCTGCCTTTAAGTTATCACCAATAAACATTGTAAATGGTCAAACAGCATATTTTCGCATTATGAATGGTACTCTCCTGCCTGACATTGGTACAGGCGAGTTATTGAAGTTAGGATTAGAAGTTGACACCGAATTTAACGTTATTTATGTACATATTCTAGGCGGGCAGGTGGCTGAACCATGAGCCTATCAAACAGATTATTATTGGCAGCAAAGAAAGCAGGAACGCTTATAAACTGGCAGGGAAACGCAAGCCTTGCTTTGACATATGCAGGAATAGACGCATATGTATACAGTTATACCCGTGCTTATCAAGATGAAGGAGAGGGGAGCTTGTCTCCCTTACTGCAAACAGTTAAAAATGATACCCAAATTTATAATTTAACTCTTGCAGTCGATCCTAATAGCATAATGTTATTTGAGGCAGCATTGTACTTTTATAATCTTCCGGAGCCTGCCCCGCCTGATTCCAAAAGGTTTACTGGGCTGTCAAGGCTTATTGTTCACTCTACGACAGGAGGAAGTCCCTTTGTCATAGATGATATGGACAGTCTTTTTGATCCTAACAGTAATTCTTATAACATTTTCAGTGATGATTTAGCTAATTGGGGCTATACAAATCTAACAGCAGCAGCGACTTTAGATTTTACTTTTGAATTGGAGTGGTACGAATGATACAGAAGATTATTAAGTATAAATACGAGGGCAATACCTATGACAGCTTTTCGCAGCTAAAGCAGGCATACCCCTACATAAGTTTTCCTGTCGGGTCCGGCGATGATGTTCTGTTGGCTTTAGGTATTGAAAAGGTGGAAGCATATCCACCGTTAGAACGCTTCAAAGAAATAATGCAAACCAAAGCTGGAATAACTTTTTCGCAAAAACGTGATTCTATCCGCTGGCTTGATATCAATGGAAACAAATATGGTTTTGACTGTGCCTCTGAGGACATCACTAACTTCATGGCCGCATATACGCCTTTGCTTATTGCCGGTACTGGAACAGTATTTTATAAAGTATGGTTGTCTGAAACAGAAAAAGGCATTGTAGAGCTTACTACTGATAATATGACTGCGGTTTATACGGCGGTAAGATCCGGACAGATGGCAGCTTATACCTGGTATGAGGCTAAAAAATCAAAAATCCAAAATGCTGAAGATATTAAAGCTTTACTTGAAATTACCTTGGAGGACTGAAAATGCAGCTACAGTTTATACGATCTAAGCAACGTCTCTACACAATGAACGACTACGGTCAGGTTATTAAACCTTATGAGTGCCGCAGTGATTTTGTACCTGGCTATAACGACCAGGACCAGCCGCGGGAATCGCTTCCGAATGGTAATTACTGGTGCAAAGCAGAACTTGGTTATTTTGGCGACCCTTATGGCACTTTTTATATCAGAACAGGAGATTACCGGGCGCGTGATATACATGGCGGCGGCAGCGGGCTTCCCGATCCTTACGCTCCACATCAAGGCTGGGTCCCTACCCTTGGCTGTTTGCGTATGCAAAATGCCGACGGCGAAGAAGTTGCACTGTGGATGATGGCAAATGGTAACAATATGTTACTTGAAGTTGTTGATTAAATGGAGGAATCGAAATGAAATTTAAGAAAAAGCCAGTAACCATCGAAGCGTTTCAATTTGACGGTGATTTTATAGATAGTAATGGTAATTATTACGTGCCTGAATGGGCAGCAAGCGCCCATAAACAGGGTATCTTATATTTTGAAGGTGCAAATCTTTTCGTAAAAACTTTAGAAGGTATTCATGCAGTGAGCTGTGGTGACTACATTATCAAAGGAGTAAAAGACGAATTGTATCCATGTAAACCAGATATTTTTAAGCTGACATATGAACTTGCTTCCGAGGCTATAAGAAACAATTAAACATAAAAGCAGCCTTTTAGGCTGCTTTTATAACTTCAAAATTCGTTCAAAAGTGTTTTAACGTACATTTAAAAGAGCTTTTATGAAAAGATCGCCTCTAAATCAAAAGTCTTATTTTTATGCAGAAAAAATTCTCATTTCAAATTTCGCAAATTCTCAAACAAGATTTCGCGCTATAAAAGGCCGGACTTAACAGTCCGGCCTTTTTTATTGGGTTTTATTGATTTTTATTTCTGGGCCGCCTTTACTTCCAGCGGTACAAAAACGAATTCGCTCAGCTTACCGTTTTTATCGAAACCATATACCGCGCGCACAGCCTGCTGCCTGCTGTATCCTACAAGATACGTCAGGCGGTCGCCCTGGTCGAACCGCTCATAAACCGCAAAACGCACCGATTTCTGAATACCAAACTGTTCCTTCAGCTGCTTTTGCAAAGCGGCAAAATTAGCCGCCGTCATCTTCTCTGCCAGCTCCGGCACCATATCTACCTGCAGCTGCGTTACAGCCGCAGCATCGCCGCTGAGTACTGCCATAAACTTATCGGCCACCTTCTGCTGCCTGTTCAAGTCACTGCCATCTCCTGCCGCATAACACATACCACTCACCACCATCATCAAAGTTAATATCAATAAGATTACTGTCTTTTTCATTACCATCCAACCCCCAACATTTATTCTTCAGCCTCAGCTTGTTCAGGCTGCTGCCTGTCAGCAGTTTCTTCTATATATTTTTCTTTCAGCTGCGTATAATCAGCAGCCAGTTTCTCATAAGCAACATCACGCTTTTCATTATCAGCCTGCAAACGCCTGTTATCCTGCTCCAAAGCCGCCAGACGCTCCAGCACCCTGTTCAGTGTTTCCTGCTCAACGCCAGCAGCTTTGGCCGCTTCCTTCGCCCTGCGCTCTGCTTCCGGCAGCCTGTCCAGCGCTATGCTGATACCCATATTCATCATATGCTTGCTGCTGGTCGTCGATGCCCCTATACTCAGCATCGTCCGTTTGTCAGGGCGATAGAACCCGCCTACTGCCAGTGCCTGCTTGCCCTCATAACTGCCCACCGCCATTGCGAAATCCGCACGGCTGTTGGCGTTTTCAGGCTGCGGATGCAGACCTGCCAAAGCGGCGCTCAGTGCGCCCACTTCCTTGATCTCGACTCCCATACGGTTGACCCTGCCGTCCAGCTCTCGCATATCACTCTGCATACCTTCAATGGCGCTGCCTACTTCTATCGTGCTGCCGTCCTCGCGTTTCAAGGTCACTTCGCCGCTGCCGATCGTGGTGCCGCTGGTCTTGGTGACTTCTTTCTCGTTGCCGTCAGCGTCTTTTTCCGTAGTCGTCGTTGTTTTGCTGACGCTGATACTGTCGCCTGTCATCGTGGTCGTGCCGCTGGTGTCTTTAGTAACCTTTCCGTCTTTGTCAGTTACCTTATTGCTTGTGCTCAGCGTCATGCCTTTTTCATTCGTGCCGAAGCTGCTTTCCTTCACCGTCACATTGTCTTTGCTGTCGGTCGTGGTTTTGCTGGTCGTCACGCCGGTACCACCTGCCGAGGTATTATTTACGGTCTTGGTGCTTTCCTTACCGTCAGCCGAGGTTTTCTCAGCCGCCTGTGTCGTTCCGTTCACAGCACTGGTCTTAAAGTCATTAGTCACTGTATTCCCGTCGGCATCAGCACCGCTCAAATGGTTGTTTACGGCGTCAGTCTGGCTGATAGTACCTCCGGCTACAGTTACCTTATTACCGTCTACGTATAACTCGTCCGTATCTATCCTGCCGGTAGTCACCTTATTACCCTGGATCGTAGTATCCAGCTGGCTGCCTGTGCCGTAAACCGTATCACCGCTGTGGGTAAATTTGGCGCCGTCTGCCGAGGTATTGCTGAAACCGTAGTCGCCAGCTTTGCTGCTCAGGTTGCCGTTAGGGGCAACGCTGAATTTGGCTGTGCTGGTATCGCTGCTGCTGCTGACGCCGATATACAGTCCTTTATCCGTAATAAAGCCGTCTGTGTCGTTGACGACCGAGCTGTTTTTACCAACGTGGATACCATCTTCATTGATCTTGACCTGATTCTTTTCGCCTTCGGCCACCAGAATACCGTCTTTACTGATAACTGTTTTATTCTTTTCACCATCAGCGACAACGATCGAATCGCTGGCATTGACTTTATTAGTGTCAATACCGTCAGTAGTGATACTGGTATTGCCCTCGATCGTCGTCGTATCACCGTCAGGCTTGCCGATGCCGCTAGTATTGCCGTCACCGCTGCCTGTACCACCGCCAGTGCCGCCGCCCGTTCCCAGGCTGTCGACCTTATTTTTCAGCGCTTTCACATCTACGCCGTTAAAGTTAGCGCCGTTGATCTCCGCACCATTCACCTTGCCGCCGCTCAGGCTGACGCCGCCGATCTTACCATCAGCAAAACTGATACCATTGATACTGCCGACGCTTGTCATTACGCCGTTAGCGGCAAAATCCACACCGCCGATAGCCGCTGTTGCCGCGGTCATGTTCGCTGTTTGCATACCGTCAGCCGTAAAGCTGGTAACACCCTCGAGCGTGGTCACATCTTTACCGTTGTCTTTGGTGCGTTTGATACCTTCCGTATCAGTGCTGGTACCACTGCCTGGGCCGCTGTTTTCAATAGTTGTAACACGGTCTTGCAGGTCTTTGATATTCACGCCGCCCACACTCAAACCGTCAGTTGCGTTGCCGCTAATAGCAACTCCGTTCAGATTGTCCGCCGTTACCGATCCTGTTACCAGACTGGTGTGATCGATATGCGTACCGTCAGCATCGGCATATAAAGCAATGCCGCCGGCCGCTTTTTTACCTACGTGGATACCGCTGGCATCTACTGTGACCTGCTTATCAGTACCCTCACCGAAAATAATAGCATTATCAGTGATTTGCGTATGGGTTTGATTGCCTACATTTCCGACAACTACATTGCCGCTGAAGCTGGTACTGGTAGTATCATTGTCATAGCTCATACCCGTAGTTACTGTTTGCAAATCAGTTACTCTGGTATTTACTGCTGCCAAACCTGTATCCGCATCGCCAACAGTTGTTTTTAAAGTATCGACGTCAGCTTTATCCGCTTTTAAAGCTGCTTTCTCTGCGGTATAGGCTTCACTTATCCCTGCATACTTAGCAGCTAACTCCGTGCCGCCTTCTTTCAGCGTAGTTGCATCAACTATGCCAGTTACGACAATGCCTCTGCCACTGATTGCGGTACTGCCTTCGATAGTAGTCAGGCTATCTACCGTATCCACTGTACCGCTGTGTTTGATACCCACCGTATTGGCGCTGGTTGCACCGCCATTAGTTTTCAAATCAGCAATATCATCGGTTATTGTTTTTAAGCTGTAGCCGCCAATTGCCGCATCTTTAGCCGCATCACTGCCGCTGATCGTCACACCGTTCACAGTTTTGGCCGTTAAGGCACCGTCACTGCCAAAGCCAAAGCCCGTAACGCCAACTTTAAACTCACCTGCTGTCACTACTCCGGTGAAAGTAGTTGTACCGCTGGCATAGGACATACCTGTTGTTGCTGTTTCCAAAGCAGTCACTATCGCTGTATCAGCTTTGCCACTTATAGATGTTTCCAGATCAGATTTTATAGTATAGACCTGCCCGCCGGTCACAGCTTCCGTACTGGCGGCGCTGGTAATATCTCCTGCCGTCAGGCCGCTCAGCTTACCGCCTGTCAAAGTAACGGCCCCTACTGTCAGCTTGCTATTTTCTAATATTGCATTACCAACAGTAACTTTATTTGTTGTCAATCCATCTGTTGTGATACTGGTATTATCTTCAATCTTAGTCGTCGATATACCTGTCGTATCACGTTTGATACCCGCTGTATCCGCAGTACTCACACCGTCAGTCTTGATACCATCAACAGTAGCTTTCAGGGCACTCACATCCACACCGTCTACTGTTCCATCACTTTTGATGCTGATGCCGTTAAAGCTATCGCTTGTAATAACAGCGCCATTGACAGTTGCTGCCGTCAGTGTGCCGCTGCTGTCCATGCCATAAGTTGTTGCTCCTACTTTAAAGCCTTTGGCAATCACAGTCATACCATCAGCAACGCTGATTCCTGCCGTATTCTTCTTTAAATTACCGATATCGCTTTCTGCCGTACCGACTTTGTTGCTCAAAGTACTTACTGTCGCTGTATCTGCCTTACCTGCTACGTCAGCCTGCATCTGCGTTACGTCAACAGTACCCACAAACACGTTGTCTTTATCAGAGCCAGTTCCACCTTTAAGCCCTAACGCAACTTCATTCACCTTGCCACCATTAAGCGTTACGCCGCTGACCGTAAGGCCAGCCGCCGTGCTGACCGAAACTGCCACGCCGTTGATACTGGTCAACCCTGTGATCGCGCCACCAGTTCCGTCATCAGCTGTATTTAATTCAATGTCTTTGACGTTGACCAGACTGCGGAACAGATTATCTGTATAGTTTTTTTCATCATTATTGATATTATCGTAATATTTATCACCATTCTTATGCCCAAAACTGACAGTATCAGAAGCATCCACAGAAGAATATGCACCTAAAGCCACACTTTTGCCTGCATTCCGATTTGCATAAGTCTGATACCCAAAAGCAATGCTATTAGCAGTAATTGCTCTAGCATTAGTACCTATAGCTATGGCATTGCCTTCCGGCTGATCGTCTTCAGTATAGGCAGTGCTGTAAGCGCCAATGGCAATAGCATTATCACCATCTGCAATTGCTCTTGTACCAATTGCCGTGGCATTAAAAGAAGTGGCGCCAGTATATGCAGAAATTTGGGCATCTTTACCTAAAGCCATACTTCCTTTATCCCATTCGCTAACACCAGTATAAAGATCCAGACCATTAATTTTCATTGTATAAGATACTTCTTTTGCTTGATCCATGGTTACTTCACCCATGATCCCGCCGTTGTTAAATGTAATGCCGCCGATGGTAAGGCCGTCAGCCGCACTGCCCGAAACTGCCACACCTTCTATACTCGTCAAACCTGTTATACCGCCGTGCATTTCAATATCGGCAACATTTACTACACTGCGGAACAGGTCGTCACCAAAAGAACTGCCATCTCTATCAAGGTCATCTTTTTTATGGCCGAAGGATACCTGCTTTGCTTTACTTGTAGTGCTGTCAACGCCAATAGCTACACTATACAATTGACTTTCACCACTGATATGGGCTCCTTTTCCAATAGCAATACTATTTTGGCTTACCACCTTAGTATTTCTACCCAGCGCCATACTACCCAGTCCTGTATCCGTGATTTCACTATTCTCACCGATTACAATACTATCATCAGCATAAGCTCTAGAATAAGCACCTATAGCGATACTATAATTTGCAGACGCTCTTGCTTCGTAACCAACTGCAACTGTTGAATTACCATTAGCAACAGACAGTATGCCTATACCAGTATTGTTATTATTTGTTAATGTTCTCTTATCTGAACCAATCAAAAGGTGACTTTGATCTGCGGCAGCAGAAAAATAAACGCCGTTGATACTGGTAACATTATCCAAAGCACCTTCACTAAAGGTAACTGTACCATCAGAATAATTTACCAGCGGCATGATGCCATAATCATCGTTGCCGGCACTGGCGGCACGCACACCGTAGGGAACAAGCGGCATGGCAGCATCTGTATTAGCGCCATCTTCCCCCTCGGCGGCTGCTGCTTCCTCACCCGTGGCAGGTGCAGAAGTTTCTTCTTCCTCCGCAGGCGTTGTGGTGCTGCCGCTCTGCCCTTTTCCGTCCACAGTTTCAGTCTGCCCTGCAGGCTGACCAATCTCGGCCGCCCACGTGGGCGCAGCATGATAGCTTTGCATGCTCATGGCCAATAACACTGCCAGCAGCAGTTTTTTAGCACGCATATCCCTTTTACTCATCTTCTCCCAGCTCCCTTATGTTTGATTAATTTTATATTTTCTTCAATGGTTCGTTGTTTTTAAAAGCTGCAGCATTTGCAGCAGCGTCCCCAATTCCTCTACCGTATAGCTGCCTTGTGGTGCGGCATCAGCAAACGGCAAAGACGGCAGTCCTAAAAAATAGTCCAGCCGCCGCTCCAGCACATTGGCGATCCGCAGCAGCAGCTTCAGGCTGATCTGCACCCGTCCGCACTCGATGTTACTAAGGTGCGTCTGGCTGACACCGATCTTTTCTGCCAGTTCAAACTGTGTCAGTTCCTGTTCGGCCCGCAGGTTGCGGATACGGGCACCGACACCTTTCAGTTTAGTTTCATCGTACATACTTCACCCCCTGCAGCTTTGGATAGACAAATAAAAGCTGCCTGAAAATTTTACTTAGTGACACTTAAGGTTCATGTTTTCAAATCACAGCTTTATATTTATTTACAAAAGCAATATCTTTAGTTATTATAGCATCTCTGTACCCCCCCACAAGACGCGCGATGGATTTTATATACATTTTTGTGTTTGCGCCGCGATACGCTTGGCGTCGCCGGCCTATGTAAACGGCTCGGCGGCTTGGTTTCAAAGGGTTGGCAAGCAATGGAAAAATTTTTAAAAAATTTTTCAGGTTTCTGCTTTACGACCCTTAAAGGCGGTATCTTACTTTTGCTGTTTTACCAAACGCAGCAAAAGCTCTTTCTGCTAAGACCCGGTATCTAATTTTTTTCCTGCTTATCCTGCACCCCAACGGCCAGCCGCAAAAAAATTTAGCCCCTATCTTAGAGATAGGGGCTAACAGGCTGGAAGGGATATTTTGCTATTTACTTTTTTAAAAAACAGGCGTACACTAGCAACTGTTATGCATAACGCTTTACAGTATGGCCTGCCATCATAAAACCAAAGGATTTGATCATCATAAAAAATATTAACACTCCAAACAATACAAACGACCAGACACCTCCCAGCCGCCTGCAGCTGCTGATAACCGCCGCACAAAGCGGCGACAGACAGGCACTGCTGCAGCTATGCGAAGATTTCAGTCCGCTTTTAAAAAGCGAGGCCCACCGCGAAATGTTTTACCGGTCGCTGGGTAAAGATGCCGAAGGTATCGCCGTGCTGGCCCTGATCGAACTGATTTTGAAATATGCCGGCGCCGATTTTGCCAACTGGCCAGGGCTGGCGCGCTGTAAGGTGCATTTTGCCCTTTTTGACGCCATGCAGAAGCAGGGGCAGATCTGGGAAAACGAAGCGCAGGTAGATACTGACAGCGCCGCCGGGACCGAACTGCTGGAGGCCTGCCGTGATGCTGACGGCAGCCTGGACGAGCTGGCCCGGCTTTTACTGTCGCTGGATCTGCAGGAAGCTCTGCGTCAGCTGAACCCCGCCCAGCGGCAGGTGATGATGCTGCTGTTCGCACAGGAGCTGAAACCTTCCGAAGCAGCAAAACGTTTAGGCTGCAGTGTGCGCAATGTCACCAAGCACCGATTAAAAGCACTGGACAAACTGCGCGGGCTGCTATAAAAATACAAAAGGACTGCCGTTTGGCAGTCCTTTTTTTACGCCGTTTTATTTAGCGGCTTCTTTATTTTCTTCTTTTTGCGGCAGAGCAATACCGAAATCACCTAATAAAGGTTTTTCGTTTTTGACTGCAAACAGGAAGCTCATCATTGCTTCGGGCTGTTTGGCAAATTTCATGCTGTATCTTAAAATATCAGCATCGGCGCCTTTTTCTATCACTACTAAACGTTTTTCACTGACAGCGCCAAAGTTTTTATCCATCTGCTCTTTGAAATTTTTAAAAACTTCTTCTGTAAAGTCTTTTTTCATACCGTCAGTCATCATGGAAGTTACGGCAGAATAATTGGAAGCTGCCAAAAACTTGTTGACCATGGCTTCTTCAGCGTCAAGCACTTTACCGTTGCTGGCACTGCAGATAGCACTGAAACCAAGCACTAAGACCATTGTCAGCATTAAAAGAATTTTTTTCATTAATAATTACCTCCGGCTCTCTTTGAATATTAGGGTCAATTTGATTCTTTACTATTATACATCTACCTTGGTATAGCTTCAAGGAAAGTTTTGTGATTCTACAAAAATCTCACAAAGAAAAAACTTTTTTGTAAATTTTTTCTTTGAAAGCTTGACTTGAAGTTAACTTAAAGTATTAAAATATGATAAAATAATATCAGGCTGCTGAAGCAGCCGCCGGCAGTTGAAGCTGCCCTCATTCTTATTTGAACAACAGTATTATTGATACAGCTATGAAGGCTTAAGCTGCTCCTGAAAGGGCGGTTTACTTTGCATAGCTGTTTTTATTTTCAGAAAGGATGCCTGACACGATGAATATTTATATCAAACACCGTTTTCTGCTTTTGCTGCCGGTGCTGCTGGGCATCACTTTTTTTACGTTTGTGCTGATGCAGCTGCCGGCAGACGATACGGTCGATATGATGTATAAGGCCTCCGGGGCGGTATCGGAAACGGTCAAAGCAGCGGCCCGTGCCGAGCTGGGACTCGACCGTCCGCTGCTGGTACGTTATCTGGACTGGCTGCTGGCTGTCTGCAGCGGCGATATGGGACGTTCGTATATTTCAGACACGCCTGTAACAGCGCTTTTTGTAGCTAAGCTGCAGCCTACGCTTTATTTGACGGCGCTGGCCCTGCTGCTTACCGCCTGCATTTCTGTGCCGCTGGGTATCGTGGCAGCGCTGAGGCATAACCGCTGCTGCGATCATCTGATTCGCTGCTGCGCGTTTCTGGGCAATTCACTGCCGGGATTTTTTATCGCTTTGCTGCTGCTTTACTGCTTTGCATTAAAACTGAACTTTTTTACCGTCCTCGGCGGCTCAGGGTTCGGCGGTCTGCTGCTGCCGGCGCTGGCGCTGGCAATTCCCATGTCTGCCAAGTATATCCGGCATATCCGCAGTAATATCCTGGAGGAGATCAACAGGGATTATGTTGCCGGCGCTCTTGTACGCGGCATTCCCAAAGCAACTGTTTTTCGCAGGTTCATCCTGCGTTCTCTTGGCAGTACGCTCATTACTTTATTATCCTTGTCGGTAGGCTCGCTGTTAGGCGGAACTGCAATTATTGAAATGATTTTTATGATCGACGGGATCGGCAAAATGGCAATGGATGCTATTTTGATGCGCGATTACCCGGTCGTGCAGGCTTACGTGGTCTGGACCGCGTTCATTTTTACCTGTGTCAATCTTGTCACCGATCTGCTGCTGCATCAGCTGGAGCCGCAGGCACGGCAATTTACTAAAGGCGGTGGATGGTGATGCCCAAAAATATACTGCCGCACGGCCTGCATAAGACCTGCTGGCTGCTTCTGCTGACAGTGCTGCTGTTTCTGATCACGCTCAGCGCGCCTTACTGGGTACCGCACGATCCTTATCTGCAAAACCTTGACCTGGCTTTGCAGGCTCCCAACGCCGAATATCCCTTTGGGACTGACCGTTACGGACGCTGCGTTTTTTCGCGTGTGCTGGTCGGCGGGCAAAGCTCCATTTTTTCTGCGCTGGCTTTAGTGGGGATCATTTTTACTACCGGTACTGCCGCCGGGCTCTGGAGCGGTTACTATGGCGGGAAGCTGGATAATTTTATCATGCGTCTGTCCGATATTTTTTTAGCGTTTCCCGGCCTTGTTTTTGCCATTGCTGTTGCCAGTATCCTGGGCGGCGGTATGCCAAACGCTGTTTTGGCGCTGGCCGTCATCTCGTGGCCCAAATATGCACGCCTGGCCCGCAGTCAGGCGCTGACTGTCCGGCAGCAGCCATATATCGAGGCGGCACGTTTGAGCGGCTGCAGTGACACGGAAATAATTTTCCGGCATCTCCTCCCTTCTATTTTAAGTCCGCTGCTGGTAATGTCGGCACTTGATCTTGGCACGATGCTGATGGAACTTGCCGGCCTGTCTTTTCTGGGTCTGGGGGCCCAGCCGCCGGCAGCCGAGTGGGGTTCGATGATGAGCAGCAGCCGCAGTATGCTGCAGACGGCGCCGTGGGTGATCCTGGCACCCGGCGCGGCGATTTTTGTGACGGTCAGTCTGTTCAATCTTTTAGGTGACAGCTTACGTGATCAGCTTGACCCTAAATTCAATCCTAAATAATTTTATGCGAGGGGTATTGCTATTATGATGAAACTTTCTTTACTGGGCAGCGGGCTGCTGCTTACCGCTTTACTGCTCAACGGCTGCGGCCCTTCCGCAGCTCCTGACAAGGCGGGAGAATCTGTCTTCCGTTACGGCACCACAGCTTACGGTGTGGCTATGGAGAACGCCGGTATGGACCCGCACGAATCCTATAAGGGCTGGTCAACACTGCGCTACGGCGTCGGCGAAACGCTGTTCCGCTTTAATGAAGCAATGCAGCCGCAGCCCTGGCTGGCAACAGGCTACGAATTTCTTGATGATCATACTGTTAAAATCACTTTACGCGACGACGTAAAGTTCAGCAGCGGCGCCAGACTTACCGGAGCCGCCGTGAAAGCCTGCCTTGAGGATCTGGTAAAGCGCCATAAACGAGCTGCCGACGACTTAAAACTGGCTTCAATCACTGCTGACGGACAAACCGTTACGATAAAGTCTCAGGAAAAAGTGCCGGCGCTGATCAATTATTTATGCGATCCTTACGGCTGCATCATCGATATGCAGCGTGGCACTGCCGACGATGTCAAAATCTCGGGCACCGGCCCGTATATCGTCCAAAGCCTGACGCCTACGGAAATAGTTTTGACTAAAAATCCGGCGTACTGGGGCGGCAGGGTGAAAACAGATAAAGTTATCGTCCGCAGTATTCCCGACGGCGATACTTTGACGATGGCGCTGCAGAACGACGAGATCGATGCCACACAGGGCCTGCCCTATGCCAGTCTGCCTTTATTTACCGGCAATGCAAAATTTAAGGTTGCTTCCGCCAATACTTCCAGAGTTTTTCAGGCCTGCCTGAATTTTACGACGCCGGTATTACAGGAGCCTGCCGTTAGAAAGGCAATAGCTATGGCTATCGACAAGGATAAATTTACCAGCGTGCTTTTGAATGGCAATGGTACGCCGGCTGTCGGTCCCTTCCCTGCCAATATGCCCTGCGGCGGCGATGCCGTGCATACGGACGCTTATAACGCCGAACAGGCAAAAAAACTGCTGCGGGAAGCCGGCTGGACCGACACTGACGGCAACGGCTACGTTGATAAAAACGGTCAGGACCTTACCGTCCGCTGGCTCACCTATACTTCCCGGCAGGAGCTGCCTTTGCTGGCCGAAGCGGCCCAGGCTTTTCTAAAGGAGGTCGGTATCAGGGCCGAAGTCAACGCAACAGATAATTATAACGATTTTCTGAAACGCGGGGATTGGGATATTTATGCCAAGGCTTTTGTGGCTGCGCCTACAGGTGACCCGCAGTATTATTTTACGACCCATGTACTGGACAGTTCTTCCTATAATTCCGGCCACTACCATAATGAACGGGTCGAAGAACTGACCCGGCAGCTGCGCGGCGAATTTGACCCGGCAGCACGCAGCAGGCTGGCAGTCCAGATCAGCCAGCAGCTTTTAGACGATAACGCATTTATCTATGCTTCGCATCTGAAAATGTCCTTTGTGATGAAAAGCAACATCAAGGGCTTTACAGCCCATCCTTCCGATTATTACGAAATCACCTCCGACCTTGAGGTCTAAGGGGTTCAACTATGAACAAACAGCAGCCATTACTGCAAATAAATAACCTGAGCCTTGCCTACGGGGCTAAAGAAATTTTAAAATCTGTGCAGCTTACTGTCTGCCCGGGAGAGATCCTGGGCATCGTCGGCAGCTCCGGCGGCGGCAAAAGCACTCTATTAAAAACGCTGACCGGCCTTTTACCTGCTAACGCTGTCATTACCGGCGGCGAGATCCTCTGGCAGGGGCGCAGCCTGCTCAGCGGCGGCCGTCTGAACAGCAGCGGTCTGCTCGGCAGGAAGCTGTCCATGATTTTTCAGGACCCTACAGCATCTTTATATCCCCTGCAGACGATCGGCTCGCAAATCTGCACTATGCTGCAGGCACAAGGACAGTTCGATAAGGCCGCCAGCCTGCAGTCTGCCGCGCAGGTGCTTGCCGGGCTCGATTTTTCTAAGCCTCAGGCCATTTTAAACAGCTATCCGTTTCAGCTTTCGGGCGGCATGAACCAGCGGGTCTGTATCGCTATGGCACTTTTGCTGAAGCCGGAGCTGTTACTGGCAGACGAACCGACCTCTGGACTTGATTTGCTGACGCAGCAGAAAATATTACGGCACCTGCTGCAGCTAAAAACAGATCACCATACTGCGTTGATCGTTGTTTCACATAACATCAGCGCTTTGGCTCAGATAGCTGATACGATCGCCGTACTGCGGCAGGGAGAAATCATCGAAAGCGGTCCGGCGCAAACAATACTCAACCGGCCGCAGCATGATTATACCCGTAAGCTGATCGAGGCTATACCGCATTTCAGAAAGGAATTTCTTTTATGAGCGCCCTGTTAGAGGCAGCCAGCCTCAGTAAAACTTTCTTCAGTGAACATAACGCGCTGCCTGCTGTCTGCAATGTCAGCTTTAGTGTTGCCCCCGGCGAATGTCTGGGGCTGGCTGGGGCAAGCGGCTGCGGCAAAAGCACCCTGGCACGTCTGCTTATGGGACTGACGCCGGCCGACAGCGGTACGGTCAGCTTCAATGGCCAGCCGCTGGACTTTGCCGATGCCGCACTGCGAAAAAATTATTACAGTCAGGTCCAGCTGGTTTTTCAAAATGCCGCTGCGGCTTTTCACCCCCGCAAAAGCATCGGCAGCTCGATCATGCTGCCAATGCTGAATTACGGCTGTACTAAGGCTGCGGCCCAGGAAAGATCGATCGCTTTACTGCTGGCAGCAGGCCTGACACCGCAGCATGCTGAAAAATTTCCGCACCAGCTGAGCGGCGGCGAATGTCAGCGTGCCGCTATCGCCAGAGCGATCAGTATCAAACCGCGGCTGCTGATCTGCGATGAAATAACCAGCGCTTTAGACGTACAGACCCAGGCAGAGATCATTCAGCTGCTGCTTAAGCTGCAGGCTGAAACTAAAATGAGCCTGCTGTTCATCAGTCACGACATTACTATTGTACAGGAAATCTGCCAGCGGATCCTGATCATGCAGTCCGGGACGATCATTGAAAGCGGACCTGCCCTGGATATCATCACCCGACCGCAGCAGCATTACACCCGCGAACTGGTAACGGCAGCATTCAATCTTACGAAAATATAGGTGAAAGCTATGACATCTGCATTATTTGAAGTTAATAAAAAATACTGGACAGATCGGGCTCCCAGTTATTCGCAGGTCAATCAGGAAGAACTGGCAGGCTGTCAGCGCAGCAACTGGCTCAGAGAAATCAGCAGACAGATCCAGATGGTTTATCCTAACCGGGCGCCGCAGGAAATCACTGTTTTAGACGCCGGCACCGGTCCCGGTTTCTTTGCTGTTATTCTGGCGGAAGCCGGTTATAAAGTAACGGCTATCGACGCTGCCTCGGCAATGCTGGCTGAAGCCAAACGTAATGCCGGACCTTGGCAGGAAGCTATCGATTTTCGCCTGATGGACGCGCAGAAGCCGACGTTTACCGCAGAATCTTTTGACGTTGTACTTTCACGCAATCTTACCTGGGTCCTGGAAGACCCGGAGCAGACTTATGGCAACTGGCGTCATGTATTGAAACCCGGAGGGCTGCTTCTGAATTTTGACGCCAACTGGTATAATTATCTGTATGATGCTGACTTAAAACAGCAATACGAACAGGATCGACGCAACGTACAGCAAAACGATCTTGAAGACCATTATCTGAGTACTGATATCGACGCGATGGAGGCGATCGCCCTGCAGGTACCTCTGACAGGTATCCAACGGCCGCATTGGGATATCCGCACTTTGGAAAAGCTGCGTATGCGTTCCATTACTACTGACGTTTCTGTCTGGCAGCGCGTCTGGTCGACGGTAGAAAAAATAAATTACGCTTCAACGCCCATGTTTATGATTGCAGCGATAAAATAGGAGCAGATCATGTCTGATTTATCTAAAAAAACGCTTATTTCAAGCGGCGATACCAAAAACTATATTGAAAATTACTGGACGAAAAGGGCCGATGCTTTTGCCGCACTGCGCCGTCAGGAGCTGCACAGTGAAAAATACAGCCAGTGGCAGCGCGAGATCGTGCAGCATTTGCCGCCCGCAAAACAGCTGCGTATCCTTGACGTTGGCTGCGGCGCCGGTTTTTTCTCCGTTCTGCTGGCTAATGAAGGTCACCGAGTCACCGGTATCGATCTGACACCTGCCATGATCGCTCAGGCGGAAACGCTGGCGGCAGCAGAAGGCTGCAGCTGTACTTTTCAGACTGCCGATGCCGAGCATACGGCTTTTTCTGACGGCAGCTTTGATGTCGTTATTGCCAGAAATCTGATGTGGAACCTGCCCCATCCCGAAACAGCTTATGCCGAATGGCTCCGTGTGCTGGCTCCGAAAGGTATCCTGCTGAATTATGACGCGGAATACGCCAAGGACCATCATCGGCAAAAACTGCCTGCCCTCAATGCCCATGCCGATGTTTCCGCAGAATTATTAAATGAGTGCCACAATATTTACCATATGCTGGAAATCAGCCTCTTTGAACGTCCCCGCTGGGACTTGGAAATACTTAAGGCTTTAGGCAGCTGTTCCTGTTCTGTCGACCAGAGCGTCGGTGACCGTATTTATGCCGAACAGGATATATTCTATATCCCAGTCCCGATGTTCTGTATCAAAGCTGTTAAAAATTGACGGTCTGTTTTAAAAGCAAAAACGCCTGGTTAAAAACCAGGCGTTTTTATTATTCTGCTTACAATTCTTTTTCAATGCGTTCCATTGCTTCGATAGTGTTTTCACGGCTGCCAAAAGCGGACAGGCGGAAGTATCCTTCGCCCATAGCACCAAAACCGGCGCCGGGAGTACCGACAACAGCCAGTTTTTCAAGCAGGAAATCAAAGAATTCCCAGGAAGACATACCCTGCGGGCATTGCAGCCAAATATAGGGTGAATGGGTCCCGCCGTAGAATTTAATGCCTTTTCTGCGCAGTCCTTCGGCCATGATCCTGGCATTTTCTTTATAGAAAGCCAGCATTTCGTGGCATTCCTTTTGCCCCTGCTCACTGAACACAGCTTCGGCACCGCGTTGGATGATATAAGGCACACCGTTGAATTTGGTAGTCTGACGGCGCAGCCACATTTTATTCAGTTCCAGCTCTTTACCGCTTTCAGTTTTACGTACCAAAGCATGCGGCACTACAGTATAACCGCAGCGGGTACCAGTAAAACCGGCAGTTTTGGACAGGGAGCATAATTCGATAGCGCATTTTCTGGCGTCTTCAACGACAAAAATACTGCGCGGGATAGCAGGATCATCAACGAACGCTTCATAAGCGGCATCATACAGGATGACCGCGTCGTTTTTCAATGCATAAGCGACCCAGGTCTCCAGCTGCTCTTTGGTATAAACAGCGCCGGTAGGATTATTCGGCGAGCAAAGATAAATGATGTCAGCTTTAACGCTGTCGTCAGGCATTGGCAGGAAGTTGTTTTCCGGCTTGCCGTCCATATAAACTATTTTACGGCCGCACATGATATTGGTATCCAGATATACAGGGTAGACCGGATCAGGAATCAGGATCGTATTCGCATTGCTGAAAATATCGGTAATATTGCCGCAGTCGCTTTTAGCGCCGTCGCTGATAAAGATTTCATCGCTGGCCAAAGTTACGCCGAAGCCGGCATAATATTTTACGATAGCTTCGTGCAGGAAATCATAGCCCTGCTCCGGTCCGTAGCCACGGAAAGTTTCCTTCACGCCCATTTCGGCAACGGCTTTCTGCATCGCGTCGATAACGGCCGGCGCCAAAGGCAGGGTAACGTCGCCGATACCCATACGAATAACCTTTTTCTCAGGATGTTCCGCTACATAAGCATTAACCTTTTGCGCGATCTGCGAAAACAGGTAGCTGTCTTTCAAATTACAATAGTTGTCATTTACAAAAGCCATTTTTTGTCCCCCATTAAACTAAAAATATATTTTTATTTATTAATGACTTCATCGGGAATATCGATGACGCCTTCAAATACAGTTACAGCCGGGCCTCTTAAAATAACATGGTTATTGGCCAAATGGGTAAGCTTCAGAGTGCCGCCTTTGGCGATAACTGTTAATTCTTCACCTTTTTTACCTGCATGGCCCAGCATGATAGTAGCAACACAGACTGCTGTCGCGCCGGTGCCGCAGGCCCAGGTTTCGCCGCTGCCGCGTTCCCAGACGCGGAATTTAACGGTATTTTTATCGATTACCTGCACAAATTCAGTATTGACGTTTTCAGGAAATAATTTGTGTTTTTCAAATTTAGGCCCTAATTTTTCCAGATCCAAAGCATCTACATCGTCTACAAAGGTGACGAAATGCGGATTGCCTACAGAAATAGCCGTACCATTATAAACAACGTCTTCTTCCAGCACCAGTCCCTGATCTACAAACATAAAGTGATCGCTGATCATGGGGATGTCGGCACATTTAAAAATAGGCTCGCCCATATCGATACTGGCTTCTGCCACTTTACCATCTTCACCCAAAAATACATCGATGGTTTTGATACCGGAGAGCGTTTCCAGCGTAAAAGTTGTTTTATCCGTCAGACCTTTATCATAAACATACTTAGCGATACATCTGCTCCCATTACCGCACATCTTGGCTTCAGAAGCATCAGCGTTAAAAATACGCATTTTAAAATCCGCAACGTCAGATTTACAGATCATGATCAGGCCATCACTGCCAATACCAAAACGTCTGTGGCTGATATATTCGGAAATAGCGCCCGGATTAGGCAATTCCTGTTCCATACAGTTGACGTAAACATAATCGTTACCAGTACCGTGCATCTTTGTAAATTCCATTTTCATGGCAATATCCTCCTAAATAAATTCATAGCTTGCTTTATATTATAACAAAAAACAAACAAACAATACAGTGATTAAAAGCTCTTTGGGTTGTTCCTTAACAAGAACACTATTCTCCGTCTTCATATAGTATACTATTAGCGTAGGCTAACGTCAAGCAAAGATTAGAAATTCACCTAACAAAAAAAAATAACCATACCGTATGGTATGGTTATTTTCTAACCGGCAGCTTTCTATCCTCCCAGGCCGCTTCCAGCCAAGTACTTTCGACGTTTAAGGGCTTAACTACTGTGTTCGGGATGAGAACAGGTGGATCCCCTTAGCTATCGCCACCGGATTGTTTCAGAAGGTCTTTAAGCCTTCAAAACTATATAGAAGAGTACAAACTTTTGAGTTCGCTGTGTG